>Ga0208547_1000265_pt1 | contig 29863 bp, 31 predicted proteins | sample DEB08_DNA_5_FD_185501 | JGI IMG/M metagenome (GOLD analysis project Ga0208547, IMG submission 185501) | Aqueous microbial communities from the Delaware River and Bay under freshwater to marine salinity gradient to study organic matter... | ecosystem: Environmental > Aquatic > Marine > Coastal ...
ACTGGTAAAGCCTATCGCACTCAGAATGTTCAATATGGGAGCTCGAGAGTCGGAGAAGTATTTCAAGGAAATTGAAGAAAAACTCAAAGAAGAAACCGACTACTTACATGAGCTCGATATGAGCGTTTCAATTACCTCAAAGGCGAGTCATATCCCAAATCTCCGATTTCCGAGTTATTATCCAGAGTATTCCTCTGAACGAATTCTAACAATGGATTGGATGGACGGAGTACCCCTCGGAGTTTTCGTTAATGGTAAATTTGATGCTGATGTAGCTCAAGCATTGGGCCAATCGCTATGGGACTTTTATATGTTTCAGATTCATGGCTTGAAGGCGGTGCATGCAGATCCACATCCGGGTAATTTTTTGGTGAACCAACAAGGTGAGCTTATTGTTATTGATTTTGGATGTATCAAAGAAATACCGAATCAGTTTTATACTCCCTATTTTGAGTTGGCAAATGCCTCTGCGATGAAAGACCAGGATCTTTTCCTTTCGAAATTATACGAACTTGAAATGTTAGTAGAATCTGATGGAGCAGACGAAATAACTTATTTCACCAAACTCTTTAGAGAAATGCTACAGCTCTTCACGGCGCCGTTTAATAGGGATCGATTTGATTTCGCCAATTCAGAATTCTGGGACGGAATTGGCAAAATGGCTGAATTTTTCTCTCAAGACCAAACCATCCGTAAGATGAATGCCAATAGAGGTTCGAAGCATTTTCTTTATATGAATCGTACCTTTTTCGGTCTTTATAATTTGCTTTATGATTTAAAGGCAGTTGTGGACACCAAGGCTTATCTCAAGTATTTGTCAAATTAAGCCTAATTTTAAAAGACTAAATTATTCTTATGAACAGCGCTTACATCAAAGGATTGGGCTACTATGTACCAGAACAGGTTGTAACCAATGACGATTTATCGAAAATCATTGAAACCAATGATGAATGGATCACTGAAAGAACAGGTATTAAAGAAAGACGTTTTGCAGTTAAAGGTAAAGACACTACCACGTCTATGGGTGTTGAGGCTGCTAAAGTAGCCATTGAGCGCGCTGGAATCGATAAAGATGAAATTGACTTTATCATTTTTGCAACCCTTAGTCCTGATTATTATTTCCCGGGCCCAGGGGTTCTTGTACAGCGTGATTTAGGTTTGAATACAGTAGGGGCTTTGGATGTTAGAAATCAGTGTTCTGGGTTTGTATATGCAATTTCTGTGGCTGATCAATACATCCGTTCAGGGATGTACAAAAATATACTAGTTATTGGTTCTGAATTGCACAGTCAAGGCCTAGATATGACTACTCGCGGCCGATCTGTCTCTGTTATTTTTGGAGATGGGGCAGGAGCAGCTATTGTTTCAAAAAGTGAAGATGAAAATCGTAAAATACTTTCTACTCACTTGCATTCTGAAGGTGCTCATGCCGAGGAATTAGCCTTAATTGCCCCTGGAATGGGTAAGCGATGGGTGACGGATATTCTAAAAGACAATAACCCGAATGACGAGTCTTACTTGCCACATATGAACGGACAATTCGTTTTTAAAAATGCGGTTGTGCGTTTTTCAGAGGTGATTAAAGAAGGTCTAGCGCACAACGGTTTAACAAGTTCAGATATTGATATGCTTGTTCCTCACCAAGCAAATCTTAGAATAGCTCAATTTATTCAATCTAAATTCGGATTGTCTGACGATCAGGTTTTCAATAACATCATGCACTACGGTAATACTACGGCTGCATCTATCCCAATCGCCTTAACTGAGGCTTGGGAAAAAGGTAAGGTAAATGCTGGTGATCTCGTGGTTCTTGCGGCCTTCGGTAGTGGATTTACCTGGGGTAGTGTAATTATGAAGTTCTAGATCGAAATAAGTAAAGTAGACTGAAGGTTATTGTCCCGTTGAGTGGTAATAACTCGTAGCCTAGCTTATAATTCCCTAAAAAGTCACTTGGCAAATTAGCTGTCAAGGTAATCAGAATCACCGATGCAATAGTGATTGGGAAAACTCGGTTACCCTTGATCTGATGCGAAGTGAAAAGTCCGAACGCAAATAATCCCAGTAACGGGCCATAGGTATATCCAGCCACGGTAAGAAGACTATCAATCACATTTTGGTCTACCCAGTAACTAAATGCGATGATTACCAAGATCAGAAGAATGGCTACCCCTAGGTGAATCCACTTTCGTTTTTGGATAGTTGCTCTAGAGTTGTCATTTGCTAAATCTAAAAAGTCAAAGCATATGGATGTGGTTAGGGAGGTAAGTGCACTGTCAGCGCTGCTGTACGCCGCAGCTATTAAACCCAAGAAGAAGGATATGGAAACTAGAATTCCTAAGTTTCCTTTCAGTGCGATTTCTGGAAACAATAAATCGGTTCTAGTAACCCCATTTTGAGTAGGTATACCAATTCCCATTACCTCTGCGTAGGAATAGAGTAGGGCCCCTAAGAATATAAATAGGGTGGTAACTATCACTAATACTGTACTGAAAACAAGCATGTTTTTCTGAGCTTCTTTCAAATTTTTACAGCTTAGATTTTTTTGCATCATATCTTGATCAAGCCCGGTCATGCTGATGGTGATAAACATTCCTCCGATTAGGGATTTGAGAAAGAAATCACTTCTTCCAAAGTCTTCAGTTACCCAAACTTGACTCATACTTTCAAAGGAAGTAGAAGATAAATATTGAGAAACGCTGAAATTCAGCTCGTCTAAAATGAGATAGATACTCAAGCCAACACTAAGAAGCATTAAAAAGGTCTGTAGACTATCTGTAATTACAATCGTTCGAATCCCACCTCTGAAAGTATAGGCATAAATTAATCCAACTGAAAGAATTACGGTGGCCTCTAGAGGTACTCCAAGCGGCTCAAATAGATAGGTGTGCAACACAAGTGCCACCAAATAAAGTCTAAATGAAGCTCCGATCACTCTGGAAATTAAAAAGTAAAAGGCCCCGACTTTTTGTGTACTTGGGTTGAATCGTTCACTTAAATAGCTGTAAATGGAGGGAAGGCGAAGTTTGTAATAAATAGGTAATAAAATGTAGGCGACGACAAGGTATCCGAAAAAATACCCGATCACTACTTGAAGGTAGGTGAAGCTCGTTTGACCTACCCAGCCCGGAACCGAAATAAAGGTCACACCAGATAAAGAGGCGCCTACCATACCAAAAGCAACTAGATACCAAGGTGAATTCGAATTGGCTTTAAAGAAGGCCTCGTTAGAGTCGCTTTTTCCCGTAATGTATGAGATCACAAACAGTAAACCGAAATAAGCAATCAGAAGAATAAAAATTTGAGTGGGATTCATGAGTCGCTTCTAGTATTTTTGAAAAATGGAATATGGCTCAAAGTTATTAGAAAATGCGGTGAATGAAATTTCATTGCTCCCTGGGATTGGAAAACGTTCTGCACTTCGTTTAGCATTACATCTATTAAACAGACCTCAGACACAGACTGAAGATCTTTCCAAAGCCTTGCTCTCCTTACGAGAAAATTCTAAAAATTGTAAACATTGCCATACACTATCGGATACCGAAATTTGTCAAATATGTGAGGATTCTAGAAGAGATATAGGCATTTTGTGCGTGGTTGAAGACATCAGAGATGTGCTTGCGATTGAGGGTACCTCTGAGTTCAGAGGGAGATATCACGTTCTTGGAGGTAAGATTTCTCCGATGGATGGGATCGGGCCTTCAGACCTTACTATTGATTCTTTGGTTTCAAGAGTGAAATCAGAAGGGATTACTGAACTTATTTTTGCACTGAGTTCTACCATGGAAGGAGACACTACTAACTTTTACATTTACAAGCAATTAGCTGGTCTTAGTCTGAAGTTTTCTGCCATCGCTAGAGGTATAGCAGTCGGTGATGAACTTCAATATGCAGACGAAATAACCCTTGGCCGAAGCATTTCTAATCGTATTCCACTCAACTACGATAAAGGATAATTGCTAACTTTGTAGCCATGGCGAAAATTGAGATTCGACTTCCTGAAATGGGCGAAAGTGTAGCTGAGGCTACAATAACCAATTGGATCAAATCGGTCGGTGACCGTGTAGAAGAAGACGAGGTTATTGTTGAGGTAGCTACCGATAAAGTTGATTCTGAAGTAGTTAGTGAATATACCGGTATATTAATTGAGCAGCGATTCGCTATTGATGAGGTGGCTGAAGTAGGAGCTGTGATTGCTATCATAGAAACTGAAGGAGGACCTGAATCATCTGTTGAAACTGAATCTATTCCAGTTCAAAATCCGTTAGAGATTGAATCCAAAAAAGAATCAGAAGAGCCTGTTAAAGAAGAACCAGCTCCTTCTGTTATCGAAGCCATCGAATCTCCAATATCCAATCATTTTTCAAAATCGATCGCTTCTTCAGGTTTACTGTCTCCACTCGTTCGAAATATGGCGAAGGAAGAAGGGATATCTGATGAAGAATTAAATCAGATTCAAGGTACAGGACTAGATGGTAGAGTTACGAAATATGACATGATCGCCTACCTCGAAAAACGCGCCGGTTCTGCGTCTGTTTCGGCTGTTCCTTCTGAGGTAGTTACAACCGCAAAGGAATTAAAACCAAGTGCATCTAATTCACCGGTAAAATCGGTATCAATTCCTACCGCTACTCTAGCTTCTGGAGACGAGATCATTGAACTGAATCGAATGGCAAAGCTTACTTCAGATCATATGATTGGCAGTTTGCAAACCTCTGCTCATGTTCAAAGTTTTATCGAAGTTGATATGACGCGGGTTGTTGAATGGAGAGCAGCTATTAAAGATCAATTTGAGCGAACTCATGGTGAAAAGCTAACGTTTACTCCGATCTTCTTTGAAGTAGTAGCCAAGGCTTTGAAAGCTTTTCCAATGTTGAATATTCAGTTTGATGGGGAAAAAATTATTAAGAAGGCTTCAGTTAATTTGGGAATGGCAACCGCTCTAGAAGACGGTAACCTGATTGTTCCAGTCATAAAGGATGCAGACACCTTGAATTTAGTTGGTTTAGCTAAAAAGGTTAACGATCTAGCGGCTAGAGCTAGAAAGAGTGTCCTTAAGCCTGACGAAGTGATGCAAGGCACCTATACGATCACTAACATCGGCTCTTTTGGCAGTGTTATGGGAACTCCAATTATTCCTCAACCGCAGGTAGCTATTCTAGCTATAGGTGCTATTAGAAAAATCCCTGCTGTAGTAGATACTGATCAAGGTGAATTTATTGCTATACGCCATAAAATGTTCTTGTCTCACTCCTATGATCACCGTGTGGTGAACGGAGCATTAGGAGGGCTTTTTATTAAACATGTGGCTGATCTTCTTGAAAATTGGTCGATGGATCGAAAAGTATAAAATCAAAAGCTAGTTTCATGGCCTTAGAACTCTCTAAACCGATCTGTTTCTTCGATCTCGAGACCACAGGTATTAACATTGTTAAAGACCGGATTGTAGAAATTTCGATACTAAAATTGTTTCCTAATGGTACTAGAAAGCAGCAAAGTTGGTTGGTGAATCCTGAGATTCCGATTCCTGTTGAATCTACAGCCGTTCATGGAATATCTGATGACAAAGTTGCGAATGAGCCTACGTTTAAGCAGTTGGCGCACGAAATCTATGGGTGGTTCAAGGATGCAGATTTAGCCGGATTCAATTCAGATCGTTTTGATATTCCTATGCTTATCGAAGAACTCCTGCGAGTTGGTGTAGACGTTGATCTTAAGAAAATGGTTTCTGTTGATGTACAAACCATTTTTCACAAGATGGAAAAGCGCACACTAACCGCGGCTTATAAATTTTATTGTGATAAAGACCTTGAGGACGCACATACCGCTGAAGCAGATACCTTAGCAACTTATGAAGTTCTCGAAGCACAACTAAATAGATATAAAGAGCTGCCGAAAGATGTAAAGTCGCTATCTGAATTTACCTCAAGGCAGGATCGGGTAGATTTTGCGGGTATGCTTACTAAGAACGAGGATGGAGTTCCTGTTTTTAACTTTGGTAAGCACAAAGGTGTGCCGGTTTTAGAAGTTCTTGAGAAAGAACCAGGTTACTTTGGGTGGATTTTAGGTGCTGATTTTCCGCTTTATACCAAGAAAGTACTCACTCAAATCAAATTAGGAACCTATTAAATCCTAGCTATGAAACTTATTTGTATTGGCAGAAATTACACGGCTCACATTGAAGAATTAGAAAATGAGAGGCCAAAAAACCCTGTAGTGTTCATCAAAGCCGATTCTGCTATACTGCCTAAGGAACAGGACTTTTATTTACCACCATTCAGTAATAAAGTTCACCATGAGGTAGAACTTCTCGTCAAGATTACTAAAGTTGGGAAGCACATCGCTAAAGAGTTTGCTCACAAATATTACGATGAAGTAAGTCTTGGGATTGATTTTACTGCTCGAGATGTACAAGATGAATTGAAGTCTAAAGGGTTGCCATGGGAGAAGGCTAAGTCTTTTGACGGATCAGCAGTTATTGGTAAATGGGTTTCAAAATCAAATTATAAAGATCTCAATGATTTAAATTTTAGTTTGAAGAGAAATAACGAAGTAGTTCAATCAGCTAGTTCAGAACTGATGCTTTGGAAGATCGACGAATTAATCTCTTATGTTTCTCAGTTTTTTACCCTTAAAAAAGGGGATATTATATTTTCTGGGACCCCATCTGGTGTTGGTAAAGTAGAAGCCGGGGACGTATTAGAGGGTTTTATTGAAAATGAACCGTTCTTCAAGGTAGGCGTGAGATAATGAAAACACTAGCTGCAGAAATAATTAGTATTGGAGATGAGCTTCTTATCGGGCAAGTCGTTAATACCAATGCTTCTTTTCTCGCTAAATCACTCACCGAATTAGGCGTAACGGTAAAGCATATTAGTGCTTGTTGTGATACTGTTGAAGATATCACTTCGGCATTGGAGCTAGCGCATAATCGAGTTAATGTAGTATTGGTTACAGGAGGATTAGGGCCCACCCGCGATGATGTGACCAAAGCCGCACTTTGTCAGTTTTACAATACAGAGTTAGTTTTTAACCAAGAGGTTTACAGTCATCTAGAATTTCTTTTTGCCCATTACATTAAGGCGCCAATGAATGCCCATAATCGTGATCAAGCAAGGCTACCTAAATCTTGCAAAGTTTTATTTAATGATCACGGTACAGCTCCGGGCATGCTCTTTGAGCATGAAGGAGTAATTAGTGCATTTATGCCCGGGGTGCCTTTTGAAATGAAAAGTCTTTTTGAAAATAAGTTGAAGGAAATACTTCTTGAATTACCGGGGCGCACCGCGATTATTCAAAAAACACTTATCACTTATGGGGTAGGTGAGAGCAGGCTTGCAGAGCGAATCGAAGATGTAGAAGATTTACTACCTCAAGGTTTTTCTTTGGCCTACTTACCTAATTTTGGTAGAGTGCGGCTTAGAATTACTGCCAAGGTTTCTGCTGGGGAGCGTATTGAAGCAGAGCAAAAGGTAAATACAATTGCCGAGCAGCTAAAAGATCGGCTTTCAGATTGCTACCAGGGCGAAGAGTCTGAAGGAGGTCTAGAATTTAGAATTCTAGAACTCGCCAAACAAAAAGGAGTTCATGTAGCGACTGCGGAAAGTTTTACTTCAGGAAGAATAGCATCTACCCTAAGTGCGGTTTCAGGCTCATCAGCCTATTTCTTGGGGGGGTATGTTACCTATGCAACTGACATGAAAATATCAGTACTTGGCGTTTCAAAAGAGTTAATAGCTGCTCATTCAGTTGTCAGTGCAGAGGTAGCGTGTGCTATGGCTGAAGGGGCGAGATTAAAATCTGGAGCCGAGCTTGCGATTGCTAGTACGGGCAATGCTGGGCCGACCAAAGGAGACTCTGAAGCTGAGGTGGGTCAAATCTACTTGGCAATCTCAACTGCAGATAAAACAGAGGCGCATCTTTTTTCGATGGGTACCCATAGAGAACGCGTGATTGGACGCAGTGTGAGTAAGGCTTTAGAGCTTATTTACAATGAATTACTAAATTTATAATGTACTGCTTGTGCATTTCTATTTTAACTCCTACATTTGCACACTCTTAAAATAGGATTTAAAGAACAATAACGATGGCGAAAATTTGTGAAGTTACTGGAAAGAAAGTGATGTTCGGTAACAATGTGTCGTTCTCGATTAATAAAACGAAGCGTCGTTTTGATGTTAACATCAGCAAGAAACGATTCTATGTCCCAGGTGAAGACCGTTGGGTGACGCTGAACGTTTCATCGAAAGGGGTTAAGATTATCGATAAAAAAGGAATCACTGAGGTTCTGAAGGAATCAAAGGCTAAAGGTTTCATTAAATAATTAAGTAGCCATGGCAAAGAAAGGTAATAGAGTTCAAGTAATTTTAGAGTGTACAGAGCATAAGACATCAGGTATGCCTGGTACTTCTCGTTATATTACAACTAAGAACAAGAAGAACACTCCTGATCGTATAGAAATTAAAAAATTCAACCCGATTCTTAAAAAGATGACGGTTCATAAAGAGATTAAGTAATGGCAAAGAAAACAGTAGCATCATTACAGACTAGTTCAAAGCGTCTTACCAAAGCGATTAAAATGGTTCGCTCACCTAAGACTGGCGCTTATACTTTTGTTGAATCAGTTATGGCTCCTGAGCTTGTAAACGATTGGTTAAACGCTAAGTAATTGAACGTTAGCATTTGAGTTAAAGCCGCTTCAAGCGGCTTTTTTTGTACTCAATCAGTTCGTAATTTTATCTCATGGGATTATTTGATAAATGGTTTAGCGGGAGCGTTAATAAAGAAGCCCTCGATAAGGGTTTAGAAAAATCTAAACAAGGTTTTTTCTCCAAGGTTGCTACCGCTGTTGCTGGTAAAAAGACAATCGATGCAGAGGTTTTAGATAACCTTGAAGAGGTTTTAATTGCTTCTGATGTAGGAGTTGATACTACGCTGAAAATTATTGATCGATTAGAGGCACGTGTTCAGAAGGATCCTTATTTAGGAACTGATCAGTTGAATTTTCTTTTAAAGGATGAAATTAAGTCGCTCTTTAAATCAAATGAGGTTAGTGAGCTAGGGGCTTCTGCGACTGGTAAGCTCGCGATTATTATGGTTGTTGGGGTTAATGGTGTTGGAAAAACAACCACTATCGGTAAGCTAGCGAAAAAGTGGTCTGATGAGGGCAAGAAAGTAATGCTTGCAGCCGCTGATACCTTTAGAGCTGCTGCTGTCGATCAGCTAGAGGTTTGGTCAGAACGCGCAGATGTCCCTCTAGTCAAGCTTGCTGCTAATGCAGATCCTGCTGCGGTAGCCTATGAGGCTGTTAACAAGGCGGTTTCATCTGATGTCGATGTATTACTCGTAGATACAGCGGGCCGTTTACATAATAAGATCAATCTGATGAATGAATTGTCTAAAATTAAACGAGTAATGTCTAAGGTGGTAGCTGATGCTCCTCATGAGGTATTACTGGTACTTGACGGTTCTACAGGTCAGAATGCGTTTGAACAAGCGAAACAGTTCAGCGCTGCTACAGAGGTTACCTCTCTTGCGGTCACCAAGTTAGATGGTAGTGCTAAAGGGGGAGTGGTTTTAGGCATTTCGGACCAATTTAATATACCCGTTCGATTTATTGGTGTCGGAGAAGGAATTGAAGATCTTCAACCCTTCGATGCTGAGCGATTTGTAGATACTTTTTTTGAAGTTTAGTAATGAGGACAAAATCTATCCGCCCAAAGAAAATTAACGTAGTAACACTAGGGTGCAGCAAGAATATTTACGATTCTGAAGTTCTTAGCGGTCAGCTAAAGGCCAACGGTAAAGAGGTGGTACACGAAGGACAGGGTGAGGTTGTAGTGATTAATACTTGTGGCTTTATTGCTAATGCCAAGCAGGAAAGTATTGATACTATTCTTCATTTCGTAGATCAAAAAAACCAAGGGAGGGTTGAGAAGGTTTACGTAACAGGCTGTTTAAGTGAGCGCTACAAAGAAGATTTAGAGAAAGAAATTCCTGATGTTGATCGTTATTTCGGTACTCGAAACCTCCCAGAACTTCTAAAGACCTTAGGAGCTGATTACAAACATGAACTAGTCGGAGAGCGCTTAAATAGCACTCCTAAGCACTTTGCCTATTTGAAAATTTCTGAGGGTTGTGACCGACCTTGTTCTTTCTGTGCTATCCCTCTGATGAGAGGCTCTCACCGATCAACACCTATTGAGGATTTGGTAACTGAGGCTGAGGTTTTAGCTGCAAAGGGGGTTAAAGAGTTAATTTTAATTGCCCAAGATTTAACTTTTTATGGTCTTGATTTATACAAAGAGCTAGCGTTAGGGAGACTTCTTAAAGCATTAGTAAAAGTTGATGGGATTGATTGGATTCGATTGCATTATGCTTTTCCTACCGGATTCCCTGAAGACGTTCTTGAGGTTATCGCTAACGAGCCAAAGGTTTGTAATTACATCGATATTCCTCTTCAACATATAGCCGACCCAGTACTTAAAAGTATGCGCCGAGGTACAACCAAGGCTAAAACTGACCAGCTGCTGCGAAAATTTAGAGACTCTGTTCCGGGTATGGCGATTCGAACTACACTTATTGTAGGATATCCGGGTGAGACAGAAGAAGATTTTGAGGTGTTGAAAAATTGGGTGAAAGAAACGCGATTTGAGCGTCTCGGATGCTTTACTTATTCCCATGAAGAAAACACTCATGCCTATCAGTTAGAAGATGATGTTCCTGAAGAAATCAAAGAGCAGCGAGCTGCAGAAATCATGGAAATCCAAGGACAGATTTCTTGGGAGCTTAATCAAAGGTATGTCGGTGGAGTTTATAGATGTCTTGTAGATCGAGTAGAAGATGGCTTTTTTGTAGCTCGAACCGAATTTGACTCACCTGAAGTAGATAATGAGGTGTTAGTAGATGCCAAGAAACATTACTTGCGCGTTGGTGATTTTGTTGATCTTAAAATTGTAGAGGCAGCAGATTTTGATCTTTATGCCGAACCGGTAGAGTCATCAATATAAACTCCTCTGTGCGGTTTTAAATCGGATTTTAATTTTTCTAGACTTTCTATCGATGTGTTAAGGAATACTGAACACAAGGATATATTGGTCACTTTAGTGCCAGAATCAGCATGAATAATATCTTGATTATTCGGTTGATTTAGGTATTGGAGTAAATGCTCTAGAAAGTGTGTTGCAGTAGGTTCTGAAGCAGGGCCTCTGAAGTCCCAAAGAAGCTGAATCTGTTTTGGTTTCATAGGTTCAAAGATACCAACGATTATGCTTAATTTTGAATTTATGAATCGTATTAGGCTCGGGCTTACCATTGCTTCTTTTCTGCTACTCTTTTTAAGTAGTTGTGATCTCATCGTTTCTGAGGAGCCTAACGCCGAGACTGTCGCGCGAGTAGGGCGCTACGTCCTTTATAAATCTGACTTACCTGATTTTTCTTATTTAGCTGACTCGCTTTCTATTGTGTCAGCACAATACGATTTTATTGAATCGTGGGCGGCAAAGAGACTTTCTTTGGAAAATGCCCTGAATTACCTCTCAGAGTCAGATCAATGGGAACTTGATCGCATGGTTGAAAATTATCGTATCGAATTATATACTCAAGCGTATTACAATACCATTGCTTCTATTGGTAACGACACTTTAATCGAAGAAGAAGCGCTTCGTGCGCTTTACGATAAAGAAAAATCAAGTCTTTTACTAGATGAAGATCTAATTAAACTGCGATTCATAGCGCTTAGTTCTTCATATACCAAGCCTGATGAAATTGAAGAACGTTTTAAGAGGTATAATGAAACTGATCGCCTATTTATAGACTCTCTAAGTAGCCATAATTATCTGACTGAAGTTTATCTAAACGATTCTCTTTGGGTGCGCAGTTCATCGATCATTGAACGCATTCGACCCCTTACTTATCAGAATGCCAAGAGTTATCTAAAGCCGTATCAGTTCTTTAGTCTTCAAGATAGTATCGGATATTACTACGGACAGGTTCTAGATACGAGAAAAAAAGGCGATATTGCCCCTTTTACTTTTGCAGAGACAGAACTTCAGCAAATTTTAGACAATAGAAACCAATTTGACCGAATTGATAACATTCAAAAACAATTACTTAAAGATGCCCTACGTAAAGGAAACTTTGAAATTTTCCGTTAGATTTTTTCTCTTAGCACTACTTACTTTTTCATTCACGGCTAACGCACAATCAACTCGAAGAGTTAAGATTGATGGGGTTACTGCTGTGGTGGGTGACTATGTGATTTTAGATTCTGATATCGAAAAGCTCAAAGTAGATATCGAGAATCAAGGAGCTGCCGCCGGTGAAATTAGCGATTGCCAGTTGTTAGGTAAACTAATGGAAGACCGTTTGTATGCGCACCAGGCTGTTCAAGACAGTTTACTGGTTTCAGATACAGAAGTAAATACAACCAGTGACCGTCAGATTCAACAGTTAGCAAGCCAGATTGGATCGGTTGAGAAGGTTTTAGAGTTTTACAATCAACCTGACCTACAATCTTTTAAAGATGAGCTCTACGATATCAATAAGCTTAGAATGCTTGCAGAAAAGATGAAAATGGAAATTGTTGGCGAGGTGGAGGTGACTCCTGAAGAAGTTCGTCAGTTTTTCTATGATATTCCGATCACTAAGCGGCCAGTTTTTGGAGCTGAATTAGAGATCGCTCAAATTGTGAAACAACCGAAACCCTCTGAGGAGGAGAAGCGTCGTATCATTCAACGTCTAGAACAAATTCGTCAAGACGTCATTGAAAATGGTTCTAGTTTCAGTGTTAAGGCGATTCTGTACAGTCAAGATCCTGGTTCGAAGTCAAGCGGGGGAGCCTACAGTATGACCCGAGAGACTCCGTTTGTTAAGGAATTCAAGGATGTGGCCTTTTCACTTCGTGAAGGAGAGATCTCCGAGCCATTCGAAACAGACTTTGGTTATCACATTATCTTAGTGGAGAAGATCCGAGGCCAAGAAGTTGACTTGAGACACATTTTATTGATACCTGAAATTTCTAACGAACAAATTACAGCAGCACAAACCCAGTTAGATAGTATTCGAAACGAAATTATTGCCGATCAATTAAGTTTTGAAGAGGCGGCTTTACAATTTTCAGACGAGACAGAAACTAAATATGATGGAGGAATCCTTCGAAATCCGCAAGATTACAGTGCTCGATTTGAGTTGACGAATATGGATCCTACTTTGTATAATCAGGTTGCACGTTTAAGAGACAATGAAATATCAAAACCTATTCGCGAAGATGATCCAAGAGGGGGAGCTCCTAAATTTAAAATCATGAAGATTGCTAATCGTTACGACGAGCACATGGCAGACTTTGCTCGAGATTATACTAAGATTAAAGAATTAGCTCTTGCAGATAAAGAACGCAAACTCATCGAAAAGTGGATTTCAGAGAAAATTAAACAAACCTACGTTCAAATTAATGACTCTAGAAAAGACTGCGATTTTACTAGTAATTGGCTGAAGAAATAAGTGAATATTCGTAATTTCACGCACGCAAAAAATAGATAATTAAACACACTGTATATGGCATTCGATATTGAAATGATCAAGGAGGTTTATGGGCGAATGGGCGCTCGTGTTGAAGCTGCTCGCAATCTCACGGGTAGACCATTAACTCTCTCTGAAAAGATTCTTTACAGTCATCTTTGGGATGGTACTCCCTCGACTGTTTTTAAGCGCGGAGTAGACTATGTAGATTTTACTCCAGATCGTGTTGCCTGCCAAGATGCTACCGCTCAAATGGCACTACTTCAATTCATGCATGCAGGCAAGTCTAAAGTTGCCGTTCCAACTACAGTTCATTGTGATCACCTTATCCAGGCAAAACAAGGAGCAAGTGAGGATTTAAAGAGAGCGAATGAAACTTCAAACGAGGTCTTCGACTTTTTAGGTTCTATTTCAAATAAATACGGTATTGGATTCTGGAAACCAGGTGCAGGAATTATTCACCAGGTGGTACTTGAAAACTATGCTTTCCCAGGAGGGATGATGATCGGGACTGACTCTCACACAGTAAATGCTGGTGGATTGGGAATGATTGCAGTTGGTGTTGGTGGTGCTGACGCTGTTGATGTTATGTCAGGTATGGCATGGGAACTGAAATTCCCTAAACTTATCGGTATTAAACTAACGGGTAAACTTTCAGGATGGACAGCTCCTAAGGACGTTATTCTAAAAGTAGCTGATATTCTAACTGTTAAAGGAGGTACTGGAGCAATCATCGAGTATTTTGGTGAAGGAGCAACAAGTATGTCATGTACTGGTAAAGGAACCATCTGTAATATGGGAGCTGAAGTAGGTGCTACTACTTCTACCTTCGGATACGATGAATCGATGGATCGCTACTTAAGAGCTACTAATCGCGCAGACGTTGCTGATGCTGCTTTTGAAGTTAAAGAGTACCTCACTGCTGATCCTGAAGTATACGCGAATCCAGAGCAGTATTTCGATCAAGTAATCGAAATTGATCTTTCAACTCTTGAGCCGCACCTTAACGGACCATTTACTCCAGACTTAGCTACACCAATTTCGAAAATGTCTGAAGTTGCTAAGACAAACGATTGGCCACTTCAAGTGGAGGTAGGTCTAATCGGTTCTTGTACGAACTCTTCTTATGAAGATATTTCGAGAGCGGCTTCACTTGCAAAACAGGTTGCAGACAAGAAACTAACCACCAAGGCTAAATTCAAGATTACACCGGGATCAGAACAGGTTCGTTACACGATTGATCGCGACGGATTCATCGACACGTTCAACGCTATCGGTGCTACTGTTTTTGCCAATGCTTGTGGACCATGTATTGGTATGTGGGATCGCTATGGTGATAATGCAGCAGATGCACCTAGAAACACTATCGTGCACTCATTTAATAGAAACTTTGCGAAGCGTGCAGACGGTAACCCTAACACCCTCGCATTTGTAGGTTCTCCTGAGCTTGTAACTGCAATTGCGATTGCAGGTCGTTTAGACTTTAATCCAATGACTGACACACTGATCAATGATGAGGGTGAAGAGGTAAAATTAGATGAACCAAGAGGGTACGAGCTACCTCCAAAAGGTTTTGCTGTTGAAGATGCAGGTTATGTTTCACCTGTAGAGGATGGTAGTGGAGTTTCTGTAAAAGTGTCTCCAGAGTCTCAAAGACTTCAGTTATTAGATCCTTTTATTCCAATCAGCCGAGGTGGATTAAAGAATATTCCGTTACTGATTAAGGCTTTCGGAAAATGTACTACCGACCACATTTCTATGGCTGGGCCATGGTTGCGTTATAGAGGTCATCTAGATAATATCGCAAATAACACCCTAATTGGTGCAGTCAATGCATTCAATCAACAAACTAATTTGGTTAAGAATCAATTGACAGGAGAATACGGCGCGGTTCCTGACACCCAACGTGATTATAAGGCCAATGGTATCTATTCTATTGTTGTAGGAGATCACAATTACGGTGAAGGTTCTTCAAGAGAGCATGCTGCTATGCAGCCTCGTCACTTAGGGGTGGCTGCTGTTCTTGTAAAGTCTTTTGCTCGTATTCATGAGACTAACCTTAAGAAGCAAGGTATGTTAGCGCTTACCTTTGATAATGAGGCAGACTACGATTTAATTCAAGAAGACGATCGTTTTGATTTCGTTGATATTGATGAGTTTGCTCCAGGTAAACAGCTTACTTTGGTGATTAACCATAAAGATGGTAGCTCAGATACTATTAAGGTAAATCATAGCTATAATGATTCTCAAATCGGATGGTTTGTAGAAGGTTCTGCCCTTAATGTGATTAAAAAGGAGAACGCTTAAACCATCTTATGTCTCAGCAGGTAACTACGATCACTTTTTTTCGATTTGATCGATGGTCTACCAAATTCTGGGCCTTTTTAATGATGCAATTCGCTCGTGGTCCTTTACGAAAAGTAAAGGGCCAGGAGCGCTTTTTTTTGATGGGTACAGGAAAACAAGGATTCTCTCCTTGGCCGGATTGGTCTACCTATGCCCTCGTTCAAATTTGGGAAAACAAGGATGCTGCTTCCTATTTCTTTGGCAGTTCGATGTTGTACTCGTCTTATGTTCGCAAATGCGCTGAATTATTGCGAGTTTCTATGCGCAGTATTGAGGCAAAAGGTGAATGGGGAGGAGTAAATCCTTTTCATCGATCATCAGAACTAGATGAGTATCAAAAAAGGATTGCAGTAATAACTCGAGCCACAATAAAGACCCGTTATCAATTCAGATTCTGGAATGCTGTGCCCGCAGTGAGTAGTCGAGTTTTTAAAAGCTCGGGATTGCTCTTCACAAAAGGAATCGGGGAGATTCCTTTTAGAAATATGGCAACCTTTTCTATTTGGAATTCACAAGAAGAGATGATGGCCTTCGCTTATCGAAAAAAGGAGCATCAGTCAGCTATTTCGATGACTAAGAAGTTAGACTGGTATAGCGAAGAGCTATTTAGTCGTTTTCAGCCTTATGAAATAGTCGGTTCTTATGATAGATTGAATCTATCGAAATAGCGCAAGTGCACCAAAGAATAGAGCTTGGGCTAAATAAATGTGAGTAGATACTCTAAGAGAGTCTTTGTCGCTTGCAAATTTATCTTTTTCAACTCCTAATAAGACGAGTTGAAATACAAAACCGAAGGCCCACCAACTGATGTAGTTCTCTAATGGAGGCGCGATCGGGTTGAAGGTCCAGTAATCAAAATGAGGGGCTAGAAGTTCAAGCAAAAGATCTAGTGCGACCATGAGTAGTGCTCCAAAGGCGGCTACAATAAGAATTGTCGTTTTCTTTGGCAATATCGCTTTAGCTATTCTAGCCGTGATAAAGGTAAGTACCGCCCAGAAGACACCTATTATTAATGGAATGCCATCGATTTTGGGCCCCAAATTAACTCCATAGCTGTAATCTCCGAAGAATAGTCCGTAATGCACACCGAGCCATTCTACAGTCATCCCGCCTAAGAAGAATAGGCCAAATAGCATCCAGCGCGTTCTGTTTTGAACAGGAAAATAAAGTGCGAAGAATCCAAAAGAAGCGATAAGGTTTAAAACGGTCTTTTGAACGAACCACTCTTGAAACCCTAAACTGATACCAATAATACCTACCACGTGAGGAAGCCAAATAAAGGCGATCACTTGAGAAATAAGGTTATTTTGGGAAGTCTTCATTGATTAGTTCGCTTACTATTTTGCCAGATTGTACACATAGCGGAATACCACCGCCGGGATGTACAGATCCACCACAAAAATACAAGTTTGAAATTTGCGGCGATTTATTTGGATGTCTTAAGAATGCAGCCATTCGATCATTACTTGCTGCGCCGTATAGGGCTCCTAAAAATGAGTCGGTTTTGGCTTCAATACCTCTTGGATCCCAAACAAATTCAGTTTCGATAAGTTCTTTGATATTTTCACCTAAAAGCCTACTTAGCTTATTTAATATACGCTCCCGCGACAGTTCGATCAGTTCTTCCCAATTTTGACCATAATTTCCTGGAGCATTGATCATTACAAACCAGTTTTCACCTCCTTCAGGAGCATCGGTGGGCGTGTGCTTACTACTAATATTTACATAAACTGTTGGGTCTTCTGAAAGCGTCTTTTTCTCGAAGATGCACTTGAATTCCTCTTTGTACTCATCAGAAAAGAAGATATTGTGCAGATCTAAATCATTGAATATTCTTTTAATACCCCAGTAAAATATCAATGCGCTACTAGACCGTTCTTGAGCCAATGTTTTTTCTGGTGCCTTAATACCCTTAAGTAGTTTTCTATAAGTAGGGACAACATCCATGTTGCTTACGACAATATCAAAAGGGTAAGAACCTTTAGCCGTAGAAATACCAATTGCTTTCCCGTTTCTTAACTCAATGCTGGTTACTTTTTCACTGAAGTGAAATTTAACTCCTTGTCTAAGGGCAAGCTGATAAAGTGATTCGGTAATACTCCGCATGCCTCCTTCGGGATAATAGGTTCCAAAGTGCATTTCTAAGTGTGGTATAAGCGACATGATCCCTGGAGTTTGGTAGGGAGAACTACCATTATAAGTAGCGTGTCGACTAAAGAATTGTACACTTTTTGAGTTTTTAAAGTAGGATTCTAATGTGTTGTAAAGGGGCTGAAATAAATCAAGTCTATGGATCTTTGATAGGGCTCTGAGGGTTAGCCAATTCAAATAAGTCTTTATTCGGTGTAGAGATCGCTGCAGAAATAGAGGAGCGGTGAGCTCATATTTCAGCCCATTGTCTTCAAGAAATTGTTTGACTTTTACTGGGTTTTCATTGAAGGTATCACTGAAAGACTCTACAAACTGTTGTTTATCTCCAGGAGTTTGATAGCGGGTACCGTCTGACCAAAAGTAGTTGCAAAGGGTTTCTTTTCTAAGGTAATTGAAGTGATCTCTCGGATTCTCACCATAGAGTTCAAAGAGCTCATCAATATATTGGGGCATGGTAAATAGGGAAGGACCTAAGTCAAATCGGTACCTACCTTGAATTATTTGATCAAGTTTACCTCCTGGCCCTGGATGCGCCTCAAAAACGGTTACCTCGTAACCCAAGCTCTTGAGTCGAAGGGCTGCTGAAAGTCCTGCAATTCCAGAACCAATGATTCCGATCACTTACTTGAAGTATTTCTTGGGAACAACTAGCATCCCAAAGTTCTCACCTTTTTCTTTGCCTAAGTGCTTATGATGAATTTTATGAGCACGTCGAACTCCACGAGCATAAGCATTATCGATATTTCTAAGCCATTTAAAACGCTGATGTATGAAGATATCATGAACAACAAAGTAAGCAATACCATAAGCTAGAATTCCTAAGCCTATAGGAGTTGCTAACCAAAAATATTCTTTAGCAAACATTAAAAAGAACATGCTTAGACCGGCGAAAAATAAAAAGAAGGCATCGTTTCTTTCGAACCAAGAATCGTGATCTTTATGGTGATGATCTTTATGAAGAGCCCATAATACGCCATGCATGATATATTTGTGAATAAACCATGCCATGAATTCCATGATCGCGAAGGTTCCTAAAAACGTCAAAATTGCCAGTAGTGTGTTCATAGATTTATACGCGTTGAAATTTTATTTCAAAATAGGATTGTGCCACTAGCCCTATCTTTTCGTAGTTCGGAACTCGAATACGACTATTTTTAATTTCTAATGGCGGGGTGTTTTTTAATCGATCGAGTAAACGACTGTAGTAACGATAAGCGGTATATACACCTAATCTTACTGTTGCTGGTAATTCTTGAATCCCTTTAAAACCTAAATTAAAGTCAGCCTCAATCTCATCAATAATGGCTTGTTTTGATACCTCATCTAAGGCCTCTAGATTGGCGTTAGGAAAATAGGTTCTACCCAGATTTTCAAAATCTGCCTTTAGATCTCGAAGAAAGTTAACTTTCTGAAATGCCGAACCTAAAGCCATTGCAGATTCTTTCAAAGTGGTATACCTTTCTTTGTCTCCTTCTACAAAAACAGTAAGGCACATGAGCCCGACAACATCTGCAGATCCATAGATGTATTCCTTGTACTCTTCGACACTTCTATATGTAGTCTTAGTAAGATCCATTCGCATACTTTTCATAAATGCAGCGACCAAATCATAATCGATATTAAAAGTGTGATAGGTGTATTGAAAGGAGTTGAGAATGGGATTTAAACTAATCTTATGTTCTAAAGCCTCTGCTAAATCACGCTCGAAGTTTTTGAATAACTGTTCTTTATCGTAGTCATGAAAGCTGTCGACGATTTCATCTGCGAAACGAACGAAGCCATAGATGTTGAAAATATGTGAACGAACAGAGGGTGCCAGTAGCGCTGTTGCTGTTGAGAAGCTTGTGCTATACGCCTTTGTCACCAACTGACTGCACTGCTCAGAAACATTGTCGAACAAGGTCTTCATAGGTTTTTTTTCAATAACAATTCAGATACAATTTTTCCAGAGATTAGAGCCGGAGGAACTCCTGGTCCGGGTACGGTTAATTGGCCAGTGAAGAATAGATTAGAAACTTTCTTAGAGGCTAATTTTGGTCTTAAAAATGCTGTTTGACGTAAGGTGTTAGCTAGGCCATAGGCATTTCCTTTGTACGAGTTATACTCACTTACAAAGTCGTTCACACAGAAACTTTCTATGAATTCTATATGTTCTTGAAGTGATTCTCCATAGAAGTCTTCAAGTCGTTTGATAATCTTATTGAAGTATTTATCGCGAAGCTGCTGGGTATCTTCAATTCCTGGTGCAATCGGTATTAAAAAGAATCCGGCTTCTTTACCCTCAGGCGCCATAGAAGCGTCTGATGCCGAAGGGAAATTAGCGTAGAACAACGGTTCTTTTGGCCAATTTGCTTTATCGTAGATATCACTGGCATGCGCCTTAAAGTCTGTATCAAAGAACAGATTGTGATGCGCAAAGGTGCTGTCTAGTTTTTTATTAAACCCAACGTAAAACAAGAGGGAAGAAGGTGCAAAGGTTCGTTTTTCCCAATAGGCTTCTGAATATTGCCTGTAGTGCTTTGGAAGTAGCGTTTCAGAGTGATGGTAGTCGGCTCCACTTAAAACAAAGTCAGCCTCATGAAAACTTCCATCTTCAAGAACGATACCTTCTGCTATACCGTTTTCAGATATTTTTATCTCAGAAACTGGAGATGAAGTACGTATGGTTACTCCATTTGACTCTGCAATCGATACCATGGCCTTAACAATTTCATACATTCCACCTTTAGGGTGCCAGGTGCCTAAACCATAGTCGGCATAATTCATAAAAATGTAAAAAGAAGGCGTGTTTTCTGGCTTAGCTCCTAAAAACAAAACCGGAAATTCTAAGGCAGCTCTTAATGCCTCGTCTTTAAAGTCTTTCTTAATGACATCACTAACTGACTTTAAAAATTGGCCCACTCTAGTGGCGGTTTCTGGAGTGACCAGTTCGAGTGGAGATATTCCTGGACGCATCACTACTTTACCTATGGCAATTTCGTAGTTCTTTTTAGCCTTGGCTATGAATTTAGCTAGCTTTTTACCACTACCTTTTTCGATTTCTTCAAAGGTTTCACAGAGTTGATCTAAGTCGGCGTAAACCTTAAGCAGTTTGTCTTTAAAGTAGATTTGATATCCGGGATCTAAGCGTTCTAATTCGTAAAAGTCATTGGTCGTCTTTCCAAAGTCTTGAAAGAAGTTCTCAAAGATATCAGGCATCCAATACCAAGAGGGGCCCATATCAAAGGTGAAGCCGTCTTTTTTAAGCTGTCGAGCTCTTCCACCTGGTGTATCATTTTTTTCAAAGATTGAAACTTCAAGTCCCGCTTTAGCTAAATAGCTAGCGGCAGATAAGGATGAAAACCCTGACCCTATTACGATTACCTTTTTCATTAATTAGGAAGCTGTGCAGTGAAGTGCGCGATGGATTCGAAAATTTCTACAAAATCAAAGTTGGGTTTAGATTGAAGTTTCTGAGTTTGATAGCCAAGAATCATAAGTTTCGAATTCTTTCCTCGAAGTTCATTAGAAAAGGCTTCAAAGTACCTGTCTAACTCATCTGGTCCTGGGCTTATGGTGAAATAAGACACAAAATTCAAGTTGTCGTAATAATTCAGCAATTCTTTTAGACTGTGAATGCTATTTGATTGACCTAAGAATATCGTTTTATGACCTTTTGATACTAATTCGTAATTCAAAAACAGTAATCCAATCTCATGTACTTCCCCTTCAGGTAAATAGAGAACATAAACTGGTTTCTCTTTGGTCGGAGGTAGCTTTTGATACTTCTCTGTTTGAATATAAATTTTCTGTTTGATTAAGCTGCTGATAAAGTGCTCGTGAGCCGGAGAAATGGTTTTTGATTGCCATAACATACCCAGCTCGGTCATTAATGGAATAAAGACCTCGTTAAAAAGTTCTTTAAAGCTTCGATCTGCAACTAGGCTATTATAGGTGTTATAGAATTGATGCGTATCGAAATTCACCATAGCTAACTTGAATGCATTAATCGCATGGTGTTTTTCACTGTTTTTAGCGATAATCTCGTTTACTAGAAGAGGAATGTCTTCTTCTCTGATTTTTGAAATCTTGGAGATTTTATATCCACTGTTATAAAGTAATGTGATATTGAGTAATTTTTGAAGACTCTCGAGGGAGTAGGTACGAATGTTTGTTTCGGTACGCTCAGGACTCAAAAGATTATATCTCTTCTCCCAAATTCTGATAGTATGTGCCTTAATTCCAGAGAGATTCTCGAGATCTCTAATACTAAACGACTTTTTACTACTGTTCATCATTCTTTCTAAAATCTTAAACAAAAATAGGTAAAATCATAGCTACTATAGTGATTAACACCAAGATTTGTTTGAAAATTTTAAATATTTTGAATTATTGGCTCATTTTGTTGAACATTTCAATCTATTGAAGACAATTATTTCTGTAATTAAAAGACAATTTTATTTTGGTATGGGGTACTAATTCTGAAAGTGGCACTCAAAATTTCAGGTTTTACCGTATACATACCATTCTAAAAAATAGCATAAATAAAAAACCTTCTGAAAATCAATTGATTAACAGAAGGTTAAGTGCTCACGACTGGAGTCGAACCAGCACGTCCATAGGACACCACCCCCTCAAGATGGCGTGTCTACCAATTCCACCACGTGAGCATCAACTGAAACTAATAGTTACAGTCTTTGGTAAACAAAAAAAAGTTAAGACACGCATGTCTTAACTTTTGTGACCTGACTGGGGCTCGAACCCAGGACCCTCTCCTTAAAAGGGAGATGCTCTACCAACTGAGCTATCAGGTCGAAATCGGGTGCAAATATAAGGGCTATATTTGAAAATTCAATAGGCATATATGAAAATTATTCTTCTTGGTTATATGGGCTCAGGTAAGTCGACTATCGGTCAGACATTAGCTAACGAATTAAACTTGTCGTTCGTTGATTTAGATCATGCGATTGAGAAAGAAATAGGGATGTCAATCAGAGACTTTTTTGAAGCCTCTGGAGAGTTGAAATTCAGACGCTTAGAAAACGATGTATTGAAAAAAGTAATACTTGAAAATAGTAGTATGATTCTTTCAACCGGTGGAGGTACTCCATGCTATGGAAACAATTTAGAGCTTATGAAGTCGGCATTGAAAACAAAAGTTTTTTATTTAAAGGCTTCGATTAAAACCCTTTCAGAAAGATTGGTGTCAGAGAAAGATATGCGTCCTCTGATACAAGCGATAGGAGAAGAGGATTTACCAGAGTTTATAGGCAAGCATTTATTTGAGCGCTCAAATTTCTATCTACAGGCTCATCATGTGATTGACATTGATCAAAAATCAGTCGAAACAATCGCGAAAGAAATAGTAGAATTACTTTAGGTAAGCCCTGTCGTTATTCTCTTCGAATACTACTTTAATATGCTCGAAGGAGGAGGTAGATAGGGAAAGCCCCTTAAAATCTGCTTTTATGGGGAACTTTTTATGGTTTCGATTAACGAGAACAGCGGTTTTTAATTTTTTGACACCGGCATGTAGAAAGGGAAGACATCCATGCATTAAAGTAGCTCCCGAATTAAGCACATCGTCGACAAGAACCACTGCTTTACCCTTTAAGTATGCAACATCGATATCTAGTTCGGGTGTGCGATCACCAGGATGATGTTTATCTAATGAAACACGAACTACCTTTATTTCTAACTCATCGATTCTTCTTAACTCGTTGGCGATCTTTTCTGCGAGCACGCTACCTGAACCATGAATTCCTGCGATGATAATTTCAGACTCATCTGAGAAAGTTTCGAGAATTTGAAATGCGATTCGGCGTATGGTGTGCGCAATCTTTTGGTGATCAAGGATAAGTTCTTTCATTCGGATTTTGTGGTATAAGCTTCAAGAGAACGGCGATCTTTTTTAGTCGGACGTCCTTCTCCCTTTTGTCGGTAATATTCTTGAGAAAGTTTTGCGAATTCTCGGTGCTCAAAAGCTTCTTTTGGGGTACGATCTTTTCGGTATTGATCAACCAGTTTTGCTCCGACTCGGCTTTTAGGCAGGTCGAGTATTTCTATTTCGTAGTTGATTTGGTCTATTCTAACACGAATGTGATCACCAGGATAAACTTCTTTTGAAGGTTTAGCTATCTGATCATTGATATGAATTTTACCATTTTTACAGGCATTGCTCCCCATAGATCGAGTCTTGAAGTAGCGAGTGGCCCATAAATACTTGTCAATTCGCACAGTGTTAAAAGGTGTTAAGTCTCTCTAACAAAAATAGGGGAAAATTGTATCTTGCCGCCTCATTTATTTATGGTTCGATGCTTCGTAAACTACTCTTATTAACAATTATTGCATTTTTAGTATCCTGTAAGAAGGATAATCCTCTATCTGGAGTAATCTCTGTTCCACCAGCAAAGCTCGATTCTATTAGAGCGGTTAATGAGGAAGAGTTAGTTAATTTCTTAAAAGGACATACGTATCGAGAAGGAGCTATTTCTGAAGTTGCAGATGGGGACATTTCGCTATGGAATGATAGTCGTTTAGGTTCAACTTCTATTAATATCCGTCCTTCAGAATTCAATTTAGATGAGGCAGATTATACCGCAGATGAAATCGAAAATGGAGTTCCACACAACCTCTATTACTTTATTGTAAACCCAGGTGTAGGTAATCAACCCTCAGTTGCTGATTCAGTTTACGTTCAGTACACCGGACGTAACCTAGACCTCAGTATTTTCGACGAGGTAAAGCAAGGGGGGTCTTGGTTTGACTTAGCAACGATTCAGGCACCTTTTCAAGGTTTTAGGGGATTCGCAGAAGGAACGCCTTTTTTTAAGGCCTCAGGCGGGGTCGAAGAGAATTTAGATGGAACTTTTACTGCCATTAATCCTGGAAACGGATTTATTTTCTTTCCTTCAGCTATGGCATCCTACAATACCATAACCGCAGATATTCCGCAATACAGTCCTATTTTCTTTGAAATTACCCTTATCGAAGCAATAGCTACTGATCACGACGGTGACGGAATTTTATCTATTCTTGAAGACCGCAACGGTAATGGTTATCTCTACGACGATAATACCGACGAGGATTACGAAAATGAAAATAGACTCCCTGTGGCTAACGATTTCTTAGACGTTGACGACGATGGTGATGGTACACCAACAAAATGTGAAATTAGTCTTGGGTTAGATCCGCACGATTCATCCAGCTATTACGATGCTGATAATGACGGTGACGGCGATGACTGTGACGATTAGTTATAATTCGATAAAAAGGCTTAAGATTAACTGACTAGGTCTTAAATCAATATTTACATCACTCAAATTTTGCTGTACGAAACGAGTCTCTTTCTCGTTAAGTCCTCTTTCATAACGCAGATCTAGCGCTAGTTTATTAAGTTTCAACCCAATACCAAAATTGGCGCCAAGGGAGATATCCTTCAGTCCGCTTTGTGCATCTACACCATCGAATTCACTGTCAAGGATATACTGAAAACTAGGGCCTGCGAAAATATAGGTTGGCCCTATAAATCCTGAACCCAGATTAAAAGGAAGATCTATTTTAGACAGACTCAGCTCTTGACCATTATAATCAGAAGTGGTCTCTGTATAAACAAGTTCGGGACGTAAAAAAAAGCCTAAAACCTGTATTTTTTTATAAAAACCAAAATGATATCCTGTATTAGATTTCGGATTTTCTTTGATTCCACCAGCTTCGTTAATTAGATCTCCATTTGAATTATAATTCAACCCACCTTTGATTCCCCAAGAATTCTTCTCTTGAGCGAAACTTGGTGTAATACTTAATGCTAGTAGTGCAGTGAATAGGATTTTCTTCATGATCATTATTTATTTTCTTTTTAAAACTTTTTCGGCTGCAGCAATGATGGCAGTTGAATCAAGCCCGTATTTTTTCATGAGCTCAGCAGGGGTTCCGCTTTCTCCGAAAGTATCGTTAGTCGCTACAAACTCTTGAGGTACCGGATGGTTTTGCACAAGAACTCTAGAGATACTTTCACCAAGCCCTCCGAAAAAGTTATGCTCCTCACAGCTCACTAAACATCCCGTTTTAGCAACTGATTTTAAAATCGCTTCTTCATCAAGAGGCTTAATTGTATGAATATTGATTACCTCTGCAGAGATTCCTTTTTTAGCAAGCTCGTCTGCCGCAAGTAGCGCTTCCCAAACTAAGTGACCTGTAGCAACTAGTGTAACATCTGTACCCTCTTCTAGTAAAAGGGCCTTGCCAATTTCAAATTTTCCTTCAGCTTCTGTAAAATTGGGAACCACAGGGCGTCCAAACCTTAGATACACAGGGCCATCATATTCAGCAATGGCAAGCGTAGCGGCTTTCGTTTGATTGTAATCACAAGGATTGATAACTACCATGTGAGGTAGCATTTTCATCATCCCAATATCTTCTAGAATCTGATGGGTGGCACCATCTTCACCGAGGGTAATACCCGCGTGTGAAGCACAAATCTTCACGTTTTTTCCTGAGTAAGCGATCGATTGTCTAATTTGATCATAGACTCTACCGGTAGAAAAGTTGGCAAAAGTTCCTGTGAATGGAATTTTACCTCCGATAGTTAGACCAGCTGCGATTCCCATCATATTGGCCTCGGCAATTCCTACCTGAAAAAATCTTTCGGGGTTTTCATCGATGAAAGGTTGTATTTTCAAAGAACCTACTAGGTCAGCGCAAAGAGCGACTACATTAGGGTTACTTCTTCCTAGTTCGGTCATGGCATCGCCGTAACCACTTCTTGTATCTTTTGATCCTTGATTAATATAATTCATGGGATTGTCTTTTAATAGTCGCCTAAAGTTTCAGGATTTTGTTCGAGTGCTGACTGTAGTTGTTCATCGTTAGGTGCCTTGCCATGCCATGCGTGGGTGTGCATCATAAAGTCTACTCCATTACCCATTACGGTATGAAGTAGTATAGCCACAGGTTTTCCTTGACCTGTCAATGATTTAGCCTTGTTAAGCCCTTCAACGATAGCTTCAAGGTCGTTTCCTTTTTCAATGCGAACTACATTCCAATCAAAAGCTTCGAATTTAGCCTTAAGATTTCCAAGAGATAACACCTGATCGGTACTCCCATCAATTTGTTGACCGTTATAGTCTACCGTAGCGATTAAATTGTCGATGTTCTTTGCTGAAGCGTACATGATAGCCTCCCAGTTTTGACCCTCTTGAAGTTCACCGTCTCCATGTAGACTATAAACTAAATGATTGTCTTTGTTGAGTTTTTTAGCCTCAGCAGCTCCGACAGCTACAGATAGCCCTTGACCTAAAGAACCTGAAGCGACTCTAACTCCCGGAAGGCCTTCATGAGTCGTTGGGTGTCCTTGTAATCTCGAATCGATTTTACGAAAGGTGGCTAGTTCTGAAACAGGGAAATATCCACTGCGAGCGAGCACGCTATAAAATAGAGGAGAGATGTGTCCATTAGAAAGAAAGAAAAGGTCTTCCCCGATACCATCCATATCAAACACTTCTTTGCGCTCCATAATCTCTTGGTAGAGTGCAACCAAAAATTCTGTACATCCAAGTGAACCTCCAGGGTGTCCTGAATTTACTTGGTGTACCATGCGAACGATATCTCTTCTTACTTGAGTCGTAAATTCGTTGAGGTAGGTTAGATTCATCAGTAGTACATTTGCGGTCAAAAGTAACCATTATCTTTACGTTTTAATAGCTTAGTTTGGATTTTACGATACAATCAAAATGCGGTAAGGCTCGTGCAGCTACATTTGTGACCGATCATGGTGAGGTTCAAACCCCCATCTTTATGCCTGTGGGCACTCTTGGTACAGTTAAAGGGGTGCATCAACACGAATTAAAGGAAGATACCAATGCGGATATCATTCTTGGGAATACCTATCATCTTTACCTGCGCCCAGGTACGGATATTATTGAGAAAGCGGGAGGACTTCATAAGTTTATCGGATGGGATCGTGCCATGCTTACCGATAGTGGAGGATACCAAGTGTACTCTCTTGCTGCTAATCGTAAGATTAAAGAAGAAGGCGTCCATTTCAAGTCGCATATTGATGGATCGAAGCATTTCTTTACTCCAGAAAATGTTATGGAGATTCAGCGCATCATTGGTGCCGACATTATCATGGCATTCGACGAGTGCACACCGTATCCTTGCGAGTACAATTATGCCGCGAGATCTATGCATATGACTCATCGTTGGCTCGATCGGTGTATTGAGGCTCTTGATAAGTTACCTTATAAATATGGTTACTCTCAAGCATTTTTTCCGATCGTACAAGGCTCGGTTTACCCTAAACTCAGAGAAAAATCAGCAGAGTATATTGCTTCAGTAGGCGCTGTAGGTAATGCAATTGGTGGGCTATCTGTGGGAGAACCTGCCGAAGATATGTATGCAATGACTGATGTGGTATGTCAAATACTTCCTGAAGACAAACCTCGATATCTTATGGGGGTAGGTACCCCAATTAATCTTCTCGAAAATATTGCTTTAGGTATTGATATGTTTGACTGTGTGATGCCTACTCGCAATGCGAGAAATGGAATGCTTTTCACCTCTGAGGGAACGATAAATATCAAGAACAAAAAATGGGAAGATGATTTTTCACCCATCGATTCTGAAGGACTATCCTATGTAGACACCATCTATAGCAAGGCCTACTTACGCCACCTATTTGCATCCAATGAATTTTTAGGAAAGCAAATTGCTACTCTTCATAATCTCAGTTTTTATCTATGGTTAGTTCGAGAGGCACGAATACATATTATTGCAGGGGATTTTTATGATTGGAAAGAAGTGATGGTTGAGAAAATGAGTAAACGATTGTAAGATGATTACATTACTTGATCGCTACATATTAAAACAATACCTACTCACCTTTTTTGGCATCCTTTTTCTCTTTATTCCAATTGGGATTTTAGCCTCTCTCGCCGAGAAGATTAATAAGATCATTGATAATCAGGTGCCAATGGATGAGGTAATCGATTATTATCTCAACTTCACATTGGTGCTGGGTAATATGCTGATGCCGATTTTATTATTCTTGGCGATTATCTTTTTCACCTCAAGATTGACTGCACGCACCGAGGTGGTAGCTATTTTAAGTTCAGGAGTGTCGTATCGTCGCTTTCTTAGGCCTTATTTTATAGGAGCTACCTTTGTTGCGATATTAATTTTTGCGATGGGAAATTTCTTTGTTCCCAAAGCAAGTGCAGGTTACCATCGATTTGAGAGCCGTTATTTTCATAATAATAAAGAAGATCGAAATACTCGAAATATCTTCAATCAGGTTGATGATAATCAGTTTGTATATGTAAGCTATTTTGATCCAAAGCGACTTATCGGATACAATTTCACCCTCGAAGAATTTGACTCGATTGGTCAATTAAAATACAAGATGTCTTCAGCTAATATCCGATTTATGGCTGCAGACTCTACCTACCGATTAACCTCCTATAAAAAACGAATATTTGAAGATCAGAAAGAAGTTATTTATCAGAAGAGTCGTTTAGATACTGTATTTCAATTCACGATTGATGATTTAATGCCGGTTTCTTACATTGCTGAGACCAAAAATCTATTCGAACTCAATCAATTTATTCGAGATCAGAAAAGAAGGGGTAGCCCAACGGTAAACACTTATATCTTAGAGAAATATAAACGATGGGCTATACCTATTTCGGCCTATATTTTGACACTAATTGCAGTGGCTGTTTCATCGGTAAAGAGAAGGGGAGGTTTAGGTCTTAATCTTGCTTTTGGTATAGCTATTGCCTTTGTATATGTATTCTTTGATAAGGTGTTCGCAACATTAGCCGAACAGGCCGGTTTCTCTCCATTTTGGGCTGTTTCTCTCCCAGTTTTATTT
>Ga0208547_1000267_pt1 | contig 29792 bp, 41 predicted proteins | sample DEB08_DNA_5_FD_185501 | JGI IMG/M metagenome (GOLD analysis project Ga0208547, IMG submission 185501) | Aqueous microbial communities from the Delaware River and Bay under freshwater to marine salinity gradient to study organic matter... | ecosystem: Environmental > Aquatic > Marine > Coastal ...
TTGTAGGTACCTTAAAAGGATAAGATATTTTTTCAACCCAAATCAAATTTTCTTTTATTTTAGTGATAGGTTTTTTTATAGAAACATGGTAATTTCTTTCTGATAAATCAAAAGGCATAGCTTTTGAATCCATCCCCCATAAAGGACGTTCAAATATTAACTGCTGTATATCTTTACAGGTGCAATCAAATTGAAGCCTGTTATTTAGCTGCAAAAGTCTAGCAAAGTAATCACCCTTTAGGGATTTATCGTCTACTGTCTCTCTATGGCTAGACAACGTTCTATTAATATATATCTTATCAAGAGTAAATGATATATTTTCTGGTTTTTTGTATAAACCAAAAAAAGGAAACTCTATATCTTTAAACGTCTGCAAGCTCACCCCAACTAGGACCAATCTCAAAATCTACTTTAATAGGACATCCTGGAATTGATAGTCCTCTATCAGTTTGGATACAGCGACGAGCATTTTCAATATATTCTTCAACTAAATCTTCTCTTACCTCTGCAACAATAGAATCATGAACAACTGTAAACGGTAAGATAGCATCAAGATAATCATTATCTTCAATCCACTTTATCAGATCAACCACTCCTAAAATATTAATATCAGAGGCAACAGATTGCACTAAAAAGTTTACTCCAGATCTAATTGCATGTTTTGCTACGCCTTGATTTGGTGATTTTGCTTCTGGTAGCCTGCGTTTACGACCAAAGAAAGAATAGATAAATGCATGATTCTCAATTTGTTGATTTGAGGCATCAATAAACTTTTTCAATGCTTTAGCTTCTGAGAAGTATTTATTGATAAACTGTTTTGATTGTGGAACTGAGATTTCTTCTCCTGGTTTAGCGTCTTTATTCACAGTTTCCGCAATTTTCGCTGGTCCTGCTTGATACATGATTCCAAAAGTAATAGCTTTTGCATATTGTCGCTCATTTGGGTACTGCTTTTTAACCTCGTTAACCTCAACTGGCAGGTTGAACATTTGCTTTGCAACATACGAGTGAAAGTCGAGTTTATCAATAAAAGCTTTTTGTAAAAACTGGTCTCCAGAAAGCATAGCAGCATAATACACCTCTGCTGTACCAAGGTCACATTGGATAATTTTGTACCCAGGACGCGCTCTGAATAGTTTTTTGATGTCTTTATTATCTCTCGGAATATTTTGGTAGTTGAGATTACCGCTAGAAGACAGCCTACCAGAGGTGGTACCGTGAATATTAAAACCTGATCTAAGACGCCCATCATAGTCCACTCCATTTCTAATGTTTGAAATATATGTACCAGCAAGCTTAGTCTTTTCTCTCAGATCAAGAATAGCGTCTGCAAGAGGGTGTCCCATATTAGCTAGTACTTCTTTGTCAGTAGAGGGGGCTCCAGTTTCTGTTTTCTTTGTTACTTTCATATTTAGAATATTAAAGAATAGTTCACGAAGATGATATGTAGAATTTGGATTAAAATCTTTACCTTGTGTTCTTTCGAATCGTTGAACAGCTTCACTCATCATTATTTCTTCAAGGCACTCTTCCATATCGATAGTATACTGCTCTGTAAGATGAGCTACCTGTTCTGTATCAACTGGGCCACCATTCTTTTCTAGCCGTTTCATTGCGTGAGTCGCTGGCATCAAAATAGTTTTATAAAGTTTGTTAAATTCTTCACTTTTTTGTACTAGCGGCTTGAACTTCATATACAACTGAAAAGTAGCATCTGCATCTTTACAAGCATAAGGAGCAAGAATATCACTAGGTAACATACCATAATTAAAATCGGCAAGCTTTACCTTGTTCTTACGTGCCCATGACTTTTTGTAGTCATCTAACTCTCGTTCATAATCACCAAGATCTGTAAATCTAAGAGCAAGAGGCTTAAGACCATGTGTTCCGACAGCTTCTTCAAGACAATAGTGAAGTAACATTGTGTCTTCATAATCAGGAAACTCAAATCCAAGCTCTGTTTCCATATAGTTAGTATCAAACTTTGAGTTATGGAAAATACATTTACGATTTACAAATAGCATATGAAACCATTGTTTGTTTGCGTTTACAATGTCAATTGATACATACAAACCTTGGTGTGGTCTTGTTGATATAGCAATACCAAGAATTGTGCCTGTCATGGGTGATACTGATGTAGTTTCAATATCAACTACTAGGGTTGGTGCATCTTCTAGTTCTTGTTTATATTTAGCAAACTGTTCTGCCGTTTCTATAAAGCAGTAGTCTTTTTCGTGTGTTACTAGATCCTCGCCTGATAACAATTTTGGTATTTGAGCAAAGGCACGTTTAATTTCGTCTTCAAGTTGTGGTTTGATGATAGTTATATTTGGGTGCATGATTGGAAGATATTTCTTCTCAATAAACACGCCATTATATTTTTGAATGCCTGTCATACCTGCTACATACTTAAGCGAGTCTGCCCCTATGGGACATAAAATTTTATAGCTTTTTAACTCATCCATGTCTAAATCTAGATCTTTCTTCAAGATCTTGTCTTTATCTCCTGAATGTAAAAATTTTACATCATAGTCTACTCCTGCCAGATACTTATCGATAACTTTGTTTGGATCTTTTTCTGCAGTGCTTGGAAAAACAAAACATACTTCACTCATTTATAAAAATCCTTCCACAATAATGGCAATCAGCCCTGTTATTCTTCAGTTTATAGTATACTATAGGATGGTCATTAGCGCAAGAGACAGTTTCAGTTTTTACCTTAACTATGTCCGTTTTTTTAGGCGCGGATTTTTTATTGAATAAATCATCTCTAGGTAAGCCGCTCATTTTAAAAAAGCCTCCGCTTGTCTTTGATTTATATCGCCAGGGTCAGTCCCGATTGGCAATTTTATATTTCTAGAATATATGTCTCTCGAACTGAGAGCATCCGCAATCTTTGTTGCAGCCATTTGCCCAGGAGCATCAGGGTCCATCATAATATCAACTCTTGTAACGCCGATTCTATCTAGTATCTCAAGTTTTTTTCTACTAAAATTAGAAGCACCAAAAATACATAAAGTGTTTTTATATCCTAGTTGCCACATATTTAACATATCAAATATGCCCTCTACAAGAATTACATAATTAGTATTTTTAATTTTATCTAAAGGAAATACAACATCTGACACAGATGCTCCTTGTGGTCTCCTATAGTATTTTACTTTACCAGAAACCATCCCTGCATATCTTCCTTCTATAAACTTAAGTTTACCAAATTGATAGACAGGTATGCAAATGTAATCTTTCAAGCCAAGGTGTTGAGTTGTAAAAGCTTGAAACTCTTTCATAACAGCACCGCTTATACCTTTAAATTCTCCGTTATAAATATGTCGCTCAGTTGGTAGTTGAATATCATCTTGTTCGATGACTTTTCTAATTTTATCTTTTAACTTTTTGATCTTGTATGGTTGTTTACTGTCCACATCGAGTATGACAGTTTCTCCAATAGACTGCATAAACTTCGTGATTCCTCCTGAGAAACCACAACTCCAGCAATGAAATATGTTTTTTTCTAAATTATAAGATAGGCTTGGAGACTTATCACTGTGCTGCCCACTAGTGCAAGAAATAAGAATTTCTTCTGGATTATTAGTTTTTCTATATTCAATTCCACGTGAGTTTAATAAATCAATCAAATCCATTTATCTACCTAAAAGAAGTTTTCTGCTATTATCAAGAAATTTACGGTCTTCTGGAGTAAAACAACCCCAAAACCTAAGTAGTCTTAGGTATAAGTCCCAAACTTCTTGAGGTTGTTTTTTATAGTGCCTAGTTTCAATCATTTTTTTAAACGTGTTTAGTCTCTTGTTCATAGGTCTTTAGCTCCTTCTTGTTTATCTGAGCCGAATTTTACTGCTGCATGAGGCTTTTCGCTTATAACTTCAGACATATTAGGATTGATTTTAACGCAGGACCAATCCATATGTACATCAAAACTCATGTGTCTACCATTTCTCATCTTAGTTGTATGAATTGTGATTTTAGAGTCTAGACTTCTGTCTTCTGTTTCTGGAGGAGGAAAAAAGTTAAAACTTCTATCTGCTGAATCCAAAATACCCTTAGCAAATCTAGCCTCACCTGTGGCATCAATTTGATATGGAGATACCATTGTTAAATCGTATTTTCTTGAAAGAGACTTGAGGTTATCAGCAATTGTTATTTGTGTTTGCCAATCTTTTTGATTGTCGTGTTTAACAATATTTATATAATCAACTACTGCCATATTAAAGTTGGGATATTTTGATGAAAACATATTACAATAGTGATCCATTCTATTAAGAGTTAAGGACTCGTCATCAATCATAAATAATCTATGATCTTTAAGTTCTGGTTTTTCTATCTTTACACGTTTTTCAAAATTTTTAAAATCTTTCGTATATTCCAGATTTTTAAGTAACTCATCTACTTTATCTGATGGTTTATAAAATGCTTCAAACTTAGACTTTGCGATTTGTATTTTTTGACTATCGTTCAGTTTATTCCTAAATATATCTAAGAAGGGCACTCCTGATATAATAGACAATACCCTATCATATACTTCTTTATATCTCATTTCAATAGTGAAAAAAGATACCGTATTACCCTGTAAGAACCTATTAAGAGCTAAGTTAAGAGAAATAATAGATTTACCTGATCCTCTTCTACCTCCTAATAAAATAAGTTCTTGTGTCGCAAATCCTCCGTTGATAGCATCGAACTCTGACGATAGTCCTGAAGGGTATATCTTAAAATCTTCTTCAGAAGGAAAAAAGTCAAGTTCTGCTATATCGTATAGCTCATCATCGTGTGGTATGGCCTGATTTAAGTGTAAAAGATGATTCTGAAACTTATCTACAACTTCTACTTTTTCTAAATCGTCTAGTTCGTCTACTAACTTATCCATAAAATGAATAGTCTCATCACGGATATAATAATCCTGTAGTTGTGCTACTAAGAACTCATCTAAGATATCATCATTTTGATTATCTTCAGAACAAATTTGATTTTCAATATATTCTTGAAGTCCTATATCTTTTCGTAACGCAAGAATCTCATCTGTAGAAGGCAGACGAGTATTAGCTTTGTAAAAAGACTTAATCTTGTCGTATAATACAGAGTTAATTCCTGTAAAATATTGATTTAAAAGTTTAGAATATAGATCATTACTCTGCGTATCTAATAGTCTACGCAGAGTAAGTTTTTGCAAATCAATTGCCATTAACCAGCCTTAACAGGGAATAGTTTATCACGGGTAACGGTTTTATAACCGCCATAATCATCAGTCTTATAGATGAGATAAGACTCTCTACCAGTTTCTTCAATAACTTTACTAACTTTTTCACGTTGATGCAAGAAAGCTTTTAGTTTACGTGTAGGCAAAACTTCTCCTTCTAGCATCCAATAGATTTCATAGTGTATACCTTCAGTTGGTTCGGAGTACTTACCGGCCATACCATTACGTCCTGGTTTAAATGGGTATATTTCATAGTATTTTTGAAATCCATACTCATGTTGCTCTAGCCAATCTTCATCATATACTTCACGGACTTCGGCAAAAGCATTTTCTTGTGCTAAAAATACTTTATCGCCTTTATTAAACTTTACCTCAAGGTCTTGAATAACATGATCTACTTTAGCAGCTTTACCTTTACCACGAGCCCGAATGGGAACATTCATCTCCATCAACATATTTTTAACACGTTGTGGTGAGATGTAATATTGTTTTGCAAGTGCAGACTGTGACTCGCCTGCGAGATAGGAATCAGCGATAATTTGCTTTTCAGCTTTGGAGAAGATCTTAGTGCGAGCTTTCTTTTTTAACTCGGCTTCACGGTCTTGTTTATCGTGAAATTCTTTGATAATAGCGTCTAGTCGCTTAGTGTTATAAGCAATACCTAGATGTTCGCAAACAGACTTTTTAGTCTTTTTTGCTTTAATCATCCAGATAGCCTGACGAATTTTTGCTTCTGTGATTTCTGCCATAGATGTCTCCTGTTATTTTATGTATTATAACAAATATAGGAGCAACTGGCAAGATGTCATTTAATGAGTGCGGAGATCATCATCTACATAGTACATATCAGCGATGACATTTCGGATAAAACCTTTATCAGTGTACACTATAGTATATTTTTCATTAAAAAACTTATTAGATCTGTACATCTTTTCAAGATAGAAAGAACTATTATAGTTTTCTAATAAGTTGTTAAACTCGTCAGAATCTTCTTTGATATTTGGAAAATACTTACGAGCAATTTTTTTAAAATACTCTACCCTAGATTTTGGAGGTAATCCTAAGATTGCATCTAAGGTAGCATCATCTAAATCGTCTAAAATAAAAGGTTTCATAAAGATAAGGGATGGTGTTGCCACCATCCCCCTTAACAATCAGAAAGTTAAGTTAGTGATTACTCACCAGCAGCTTTTGGCGTGTAATCTGCACAGCTCAGACCACGACGGGTCAGAACAGTTTTTACACCACGAACTGTTTTGTCGAATGAAGTTGCAATTTCTTCGACAGTCTGATCGAGCATATCTTCAATACCCTCGTATGGGTCAGATTTAACAGCTTTTTTATCACGCTGAGGAGCCTTGAGACCCATTGACAGAAGCTTGCCACGGATTGAGTTTACAGAACGACCCATTGCGTCTGCTACCTCTTCAAGATAAGACCCGCCTTCTACCATAGAAGTGATCTTTGCTTCTTCTTCCTCAGAGTAAGTACGTGGAGTAACTTTCTTTTCGGCTGGCTTGACGTGCGAAGTCATTTCCAGAGAAAGTGCTTTACCGTTAATTTGACGAGCAGTGAATTTACCATCCATAAAGGAGTCAGCAATTTCTTCTGCGGTCATATTACCAGAGTTTGCTTCCAAGAATGATGCGAGCGCATCAGTTTCTTCAGCTGAGAAGACAGGAGCTGCGCCTGGCTTCTTTGGTACGTCGTATCCCAGCTTACGCAATTTAGCTGTGACAGAACGACGTGGAAAATCGAATTCAGTCATCAGACCTTCAATCGACTCTTCGGTTACACCTGCACCTGCAACTTCGTGCATACGAGCAACCATTTCATCAGTATATTCAAACTTAGACATTTATTGTTCCCCTCGAACTTAAGTTTTGTTGAATTTTCAAGAGTTATGTTTTTCTCTTGACTTTATATAGAGATATTACAGAAAAGTTTTAGAACAAGCAACTGAAATATGACAGTATTTGGTGACTTGGTTGTTTTTCTTTTTATTAAAAATCACCGCTTAAGACTTCTTTTTGGCTTGACCAGTAATCTACAATGGTTATACCAAGAGTAACAGCACGCTTATATTTAGAAGAGGTTGTATCTCCTCCAGTAATAAGTGCGTAACAATCTTTAGTGACTGTTGAAGTTACTTTGAAGCCTTTGCTTTCGAGACGATCTGCAAGATCACCACGAGTCATATCCAGCTTTCCTGTAATACATACTTTTCGAGCAGGCGTTCCTACTATTTCTTCAACCGTGACATTCTGTTCTAGTTGAAGAGGTAAGGTTGTTACCCACTCTTCATTTTCGTCGAGCCAAGATAGAACTGAATCAACAGTTGAAGGGCCAATACCTTTTATTTCTGTGGTTTCAATATCTCTTAGATTTCTGAATGCTGGAATCTTGCTAATAATCAGTTTAGCGGCAGATTTACCAACCCCAGGGATGCCAAGGGAAGCAAGAACAATATCATAAGGTTTGGTTTTTGTTCTTTCGATCTCAGCTTCGACTTTAGCGCCGTTAGCGCCAAGTTTAGACCAGTTTTGATCATCATAGATGTCAACTGGATGCGTTAGTCCCATCTTCTGAACAGAAGCTGGACCTAATCCTTTGATATCAATAGTCTTGATAAAGTGTTCCAAAACTTTTGATGTGTTAATATTATTACGATCTGCGACCACCAGTCTAGGACCATCTCGCTTTGTTTGCATACCAATGGTCTGTTCTGCGTGGTTTTGGGTAATCTTAATTCTGTGCTCAGAGTGTTGGACAACGCCTATAAATTTTGGTATAACACCACCAGCACGTTCGATTTGAATTAGATCACCTAGCCCAAGATCGTGTTCTTCTATAATGCCTATATTATGTAGAGTGACACGCGAAATGGTGGCGTCATCGAGCACTACTGGCTCGACAACGCCTGTGGGATTCACAGTTCCAGTTCGACCAACTACCCATAAGACGTCTTGTAGTGTAGTGATTGCAGTCTCAGTCATGCGCTGTTTGAGAGCCACAGCAAATCGCGGATACTTTGAAGTATATCCAAGTTGCTGTGATTTAGCATATGAGTTGCAACGATACACTACACCGTCTTTAGGGTATTCCCAAGCGCGGTCTTCAAGCACTGTAAAGAATCCCATCCCTTTTAAAACTTTCATACGAGGCAAGTAGTCCATATCGACTCCAAGCCAATCATGTGCGATAAAATTAATATTTCTGTCTTTGAACTCATACGCAGATTTTAAGCCTAGTGCGCCTGAGACATAATTTCTAAAATTTTCAACTTCATTATCTGTCACACACTCACCATTAACAACAACTTCATCGAATTGTGTATCGATTCGATGAGGAACATTTTTAATCCACTCTGCGAGATATGTTACATCTTCTCCCTGCTCTCCATTACCACGTGTGATAGCGAGCCTAAGCTTACCGCCACGATAAACGAGTGTAAGATTTGAACCATCAATTTTAGGAAGTTTGACATCCATCCAAGATTCAACTTCTTCTTCACCTTCATAGATTTTACGAAGAGAATAGAGTTTGTGAGGGTGTGTGATTTTTCCAGCAGAACCGCCTACACGAAGAGTTGGGGAGTCATAGTCTCTCCAGCCTTGTGCTTTTTCCATTGCTTCAAGCTTATCATACAACTGATCATATTCCCCATCTGAAAGAGTGGGGGCTGACAAATCATAGTAAGCTTGATTATGTGTTTGGATAATTGTTTTGAGTTCTTTGTAATTCATATATAGATAATATCTGAAAAATAAGTATTAAGAAAGAAATAAGTGACTTAAGAATTGTCACACGCTTTTTTAACCAGTAAATCAAGTGGTTGTTGAGGTATAGAGTTGATATATTTAGCATTTTCATCAATCTCTAGTATTTTATTTATCATAGGGTTTTGATAATCAATTGGGAAGAACTTATTTAATGTTTCTAGGTATTCTTGCTTATATAAGTAGAGTAATTCTGTGCTAATAAACATTTTATCAGCATATCTTATGTTTTTTATTTCTTGAAGTAGTTTATCATAGGTTTTTTCACCTCTAACTCTTTCTTCTTGCTTTTCAAGAATGTTTTTATCTCTTCCAATAATTACAAACGTAGTTTCACAATACAATCTTGCTATATTAAAGAATTCAAAATATTTTGGGATATTAGGTTGTTTGTCGTAGAAGTAAGGACATGAGATAGACGTGACGAAATAGTTTGATTTATCCCAATCAAAAGCATGAAGTAGATCTGGATTTTTCCAACAAAGAGAAAAAGGTTCTTCGTGATGACCTATCCAATACTTATCTAAAAGAGCACTCCACCCAAATACTTTCGGGTGAAGCGCAAATATCTTAGACCAAAGATGGTTTCCAGAACCTTGTGGTCCGGTTAAGATGAGTAGTTTTTTACTTGGCATCCATTTTACTAATAACAAGAGCAAGAACAGGTGAACCAAAAATTGCGATTAAGGTTCCCATAAATGCAGTATTAGTATACCCTAATTTTCCAGCAACAAACAAGACTTCTCCTACCGTAGCTGGTACGAGAATACCCCAAAACATTCCACGTTCTGTGATCCAGTGTGGTTTTACTAGAGAAATCATTGACGGTAGCCAAACAGCGGCTCTTAGTACTGCAAAAAACAAAAACAGATATACAAGTTGCATACCTGGGATATTAGCTACAACAATACCTGCAATAGCTAAAGTAATCATTCCCCATCTAGCATAGTTGATAACTGCTTGGTCATCAGTACCGCCTTTAAAGGCGTTAAAAATATCATGTCCTGTCATATTTGCTACAGAAGCAAATTGAGAGTCAAGAATAGCAACAAGCCCAGCAAAAATCATAAAGGCAAAAAAGATGGATGCTACTGGAGGCAAAAGTGTTCCAATGACGACAGCGTTGGTAGTGCCAACCATGTTATTTGGTATACCAAGCTCTAATCCTGCGGCAAGAAATCCAAGTAATCCCATTAGAATAGGGATCACGATAAACACAAATGACGCAATTACATATGATGGAATAATTGACTTTGTTTTAATGGAAAAGGCTCGTTGATAGAAAGAATTATCTCCCCAAGGACCTCCCATGTGTCCAAGAAAAGCTGCGGCACCAAATCCTGTAAAAATACCCCAAGCAAAAGGAGTTCCAAAAATCTCAGCTCCTTGGCCTGTACGACCACCAATACCTGCTACTACTACATCCCAGCCTCCTGCTGAAGAAATAGCCCAAGGTACCAGAATAACTGCTCCTGCCCAAACTACACAGATTTTGATAATCTCTGTTACAACAGTTGCTTTTAACCCTGTTCTAAAAGAATAAAGAATTGCTACACCAGCCATTAGAAAGGTAGCAAGAGTGTAATCAATGCCAGTTAAAACTTCAACAGTTTTTGAACCAGCTAAGAGGTTGATTGCGAAAGCGCAAGTTGCCAGAATCATCATTTCTACAACAAAAAGAGTTTGAACCCTTCCAGAAAATCGTTCTTTTAAGTATCCTGAGAAGGTAAAACCTTCAGGAGCACGTTCTCTAATTTGTTTTGCAAAATAAGCAAAGGCTCCTAGTGTTAAAAAGTTTCCAAGGCAGAACCAAAAAAGACCAACAAGACCATTTACATATGCCTGTTGTGCAGAAATAAATAGTCCTGGAGCCCAAAGCCATGCAGCAGCTACTGACAAACTACCTTGAAAAGTATTAAGCTCACGACGAGCTACTAAAAATGATGTTTTAGTATCATTGTACCCTCTTGAGAACCAGTAAGTCAGTGCAAGAGCAAAAAGCCCATAAGCACCTAAGATAGCAATCCCCATAGAAGGAGCAAAAAGAGGAAATAAATCCATTATAATTCTCCATAAAAAAATCCATGCCCTTGCGAGCACGGATTGAAAAAGATTAACGAACTTCTAAGCGAGCGTTGTTAAACTATATGTTATTCATATGGTTTTGACCATATAAAATAAAGTCTACCATTATTGTCGCTTTTAATATCAAGAATGTCAACCCCAAGATAATCAGCAGAGTTAATAATAAAGTTAGTTGACCACGGATAAAATGAAATCCAACGAGATTCAGGAGCATCGTGAGATAATCCTGGATTTACTCTAAAAAACATTTTACCATTTTTTGCAGAAAGTGACACAGTTTTTTCTAATTCAGAAAATATTTTATCAGTAGAGCCAAAGTTAATGCTTCCAAAAGCGATAATAGCATCATACTTTTCCTGTGTGATATAACTTAATATAGGAACTTTGATATCAGCACAGTCATTATAGGGATCAATACCGATAAGGTTATGGATTTTATTTTTAAATTCATTATACCCACAACCAATATCTAATACTGTCCTCGGATTGAGAGAGTTTATTTCTTGAAGAATAGCCAGACCTGAGTGTTTGTATGTTTTTGTTCTGGGTTGCCAGATTTCTGTAAAATACTTTTTTAATACTTCCTCATCAATTCTATCTACTAACTCACCAATATTAGTAAAGTTAACATCTTCAACATCTATATTGAATATGCCTCTGATAGCTTGTCTGAGTTTTTTATCGTTTCGTAGTAGTTGTGGGGATGTTTGAAACATCTCTTCAAGCTTAAAAAGAATTTTATTATTCATAATATTTTCTATAGGTCATTATTATGTTTCCATTTATTATAAAAGTAATCTGCATATACTTTATTAATATTTTTACTCATATGAAAGCCGTCTCGGTTTCTTTCTTCACTAGTTAGTTTACTAGTGTATGTAAAAATTCCATTATCTTCTAGAAAGGATCTTTCTACAGGATGCCAACACCAAGAAGGTAGTGCAGCTTCATATACATTTGATATACGTTGTCGCAAGAAATAGTTGAAGTTATCACGTATTTTAGGATTATCGCTATGTTTTAAAAAGTTAAAATTCTCGTCTAATCGACGATGTAAAAAACTATACATTACAAAAACATCTTGTACATCAAATATACTACAGGCTCGCTCATATACTATCCGAATAGCATCATTACCTGCACCATCCATACCTAAGTTGATTGTTGGAATAGTAAAATACTTTGCTAATTGACTACACCAGCTGTGTTCAATAGGACCGCCTACATTTACAGTATAACTATCGCCTAAACATATATTTATGGGTTTACCTAAAAACTGCTCATACTCTGGACCTCTAAAACCCCAACTATTAAACTTATAATCAAAATTTTGTACTGGATACGTATGCCAATCTTTTACTGTGCGGTATGCTTCCTTTGGATTATCCATTCCGCTGGTTTTAGCATTATAATTAGCTTTAGTGTAAAAATAAGTAAAATTATTGATTAGCATTTTTCAATCAAAGCAGTATAAAAAATATAACACTATTATTTTGGGGAAAATATTCAAGTTTAAAAATAATCTTATTTTTCGTTATCGTGTACGTAAAGTTGTAGTAAAGCGTAATGTATTACTTTTAACAAATCTTTTCTGGCATCTTCTTTTGTGCCTTTTTTACCGTATCGGTTAGAGTATTTATCTACGTTGCCCATACAAAAACCTGTTCCATGTCCTCTGTCTATGATTACTTCAGTAGACTGAAACTTATTAGTGGAGTAATGTTGAGAGTAAGTAGAATCTATATACTCTTTAATTTCTTGAATATATTTATCTTCATTAAACTTATAATTGATATCTGACGAATGAATCTTTACTCTCTGTGTGTAAGCAGATCCGAAGGGACGTTTATAAACAGTCTTACCGTTATCTGGAGATTCAAATATATACTTTTTATCAAGCATTTGTTTGTGCTCTTCCCATTTACTGTCTTCATACTTAGCAAGATCTTCTGTCATACGTCTTTTCATATAGTCTTCATGACTTTCGTATTTTTGTACCATAACATATCCTATTTAGAGTGCGGAGGCATTTTAGTCTCTACAAACCAGACGTGTTGTCTTAGTCCAGGATGGTATCTTCTCATCCTTAGTTTAACTCCGTTTCTGATTTGAGACATAGTTTTAGGATGGACGAAATGATAGGAAGCAGCAGAACGCTTCTCACCTTCAGGAATCATCCAAACTTTGTTCAGTCTGTTTTTCTTAGCAGCCATTATCCTATCTTTTGTTTAATAGCGTTTAGAAGTTTGACAAGATTTTCTTTTTTATTAAGGTTCACACCTTCAATCTCAACTTCTAAGATGTTCTCTAGTTCACGAAGCATCACCTTAACTGTTTGAGACTTATCGTCTTCCTCAATTACAGGTTTTTCGTAAATTTTTAATTGAACTAATTTACTTATAACACTTCTATAACCTTTTGAGAAGTATTCAGCTAATTCATGAACGTCTTTGCGTCCATCTTCAGTATAGAGCTTTATCAATTCAATTTCTTGCTCATCACTCCAAGCTTTAATACTCATAATCGTTCTCCAATTCTAACTCTAATTGCGTATTCCAAATATATCTTTTTGCAACCGCGTCACTTGCGTCTTCTAGTAGGGGTATAAGAGAGCTTACTTCATCTGCAGGGATTGAAAATCCTGATTTAGTAGGATACCATTGGCCAGTATCTCCGTCCATTGAATATTCTCTAATGTGTAAATAAAGTTTATCTCTAAATTCATTTATTGTAACTTTTACTGCATTACCATTGGGCTTATGAAATGCGGTACCAAAGTCTATATTCATACTATTTCTATCTGATCTTTATTAATAAAGTCTTTTAACCAAGGGGTAACAGGGTATGCACTAAATACCTGTACTAAAGAGTATCTTATTTTGTCTTTGGAATTATTAATCATTCCATGGCCTACTAAATCCGGATCAAAAATAACTGTTTCTCCAGTTTTTAGAGTTAGTTGTTCTACTTCACCATTTAACTCAAATTGATATATAAAGTTTTCGTCACTGGTTAAAGCTGTTACAGCTCTGAGCCTAAAATCATCATTTGTCTTAGCATTGATATTGTTATCATCTGTATGAATAGGTATAATTTGCCCAGGTTCTTGTTTGTGAACTCTGACTCTCGTAGTATCAAACTGAAAAAAATCAATCAAGGGTTTGCAAAGTGAATAGTATTTTGTGTACTTAAAATCTTGAGGATGTTCAACAGGTTTGTTTCTGTAAAAACTGTGAATATGACCGTCTACACTTTTTATAGACACAGCATCTACGTTTCCTGCTAAATCATAATCATCATGTGGTTTAAAATCTAATTTTGATAACCACGAGTTATCAAATATCAGTTTTGTTTTAGCAATTGTAAGCATATAAGTAGTCTTTTAACCTATCACCCTCGACTGGACGATCTAAGTAATCTTTACCTAAAATCCAAATGTCTGGGTTTTTTTCGTCGATTTGTTTAATCCAGTCTTCATAACAGGCTTTAACCCCGCTTAATCCTCTTAAATACTGAGCACCTACTGTGTGAAAAGCGTTACTCCACCAAATAACTGAATTTTCTTCTGGTGTAATTAGCTTAGTCACTTTTTCAGGATTAATACATATGTCAGTATGAATAAAAGTGTGTTTTAATGACCTGTATTTTTCCCAGTGTTCTTTGATTACTTTTTCTGATCCCCACCAAGCAATCTCTCGTTCCCATAATTTTTTTCTACTAAGATTTTGTGTTTCGTTGCCCCCTGTTTCATCTATTCTATATTTCTTTTGTGCATAATCAAGAAACGCAGGATAATCTTCACCATCCCATTCAGTAACTAGTAATTTTTTAAAAGCTAATGACGGTTTACTATAGTCAAAGAATACTACTTCTGAGTCTTCTTCAAATCCATAGTGGTGAAGAATCATATTAGGTTTAAAACTAGCAGCAACCGCATAGAGTTTTTTGACAGGTTGATTCATAGTAACATATTTTAAGTCTGAATAATTTTCAGTATTCCAAAAGAAAACACACTTTTGAGCATAATTAGCAATAGAAGTAATCCATGATAATTGATGCTCTAACTCTGCTGCACTAGTTTTAGGATAGATATACTCTTTACACTCTCTAATTTTAGGATGAAAGTTGTATACAGTTAGATCATTAGCTAAAGAAGTATTTATGAAATTCCAACCATCAACTAATGGGGTACAAACGGTTAACTCTTCTGTAGGTTTCAAGGATAATGGGGTATAGTCATCATGAATATCTTTTACGTGCCTACTAGCTTTGATAAGTGTTTCTTCTTTTGAGCTTTTTTCTCCAAAAACAGGCTTGTCAAACTTCTTATAATATTTAAGATTTACAAGCATACATTGTTTATGTAGTCCATAATAACCTTGTGCTCCACTAGGATTATTTTTATTTTTCTTATTTTTATCCATAATGTGGCCTGTAATAAAGAAATCTTGTTTTTCAATCCATTTTTCGATGAATTGAAAAAAAGTAACTTCTTTGATTATATGACCAACTGATTGAACTATGCAGTAATCAACATCATATGAAAGTGCTTCGTCTAAAACATCATTGATATTATTTTTTACGATAATAGGGCCAAAATACTTAAATCGAGTAAAAAATTCTGTTATTTCTTTATTTTTTTCAGCTTGAGTTAAGTTTTGTGACATACGTGTATCATCATATATGCCTACAACGTAGTTTTTATTTTTACCCATGATTCTTTTCATAGCTTCTCTCTACAAGATTTTCAAACTCTTTTGTTTTAACTCCGTGAACAATTATATGATATCTGTCTTCCTTACTATCGTTAATGTACGCATGCTCATTGCCTACATCTAACATCAGTGCAGTCCCTGGCTCAAAAGGTACAAACCCTTTATGACCTTTCATTTTCATTTTACACCCATCAGGATGATTAAGAGCCATATTAATTGGAGATAGCTTATTAATATCTGTATCTACATGAGGAGTGATATACCCTCCTGGCTCAAGTAACATGAATCTAACTCTAAAATATCTTTTGTAAGGAAATTTGTTTTTAAAGAAATTAACAGTATAAGGACATAAATCAGCTATCTCAGTCCAATGATAAGGAGCCTCATCATTTGATGAATAACCGTACTCTTCATAGTGATTAGTTTTTTCAGCGGAAATTCCGTGAATACATAAACTACGCCAACCTTTATGTCTATAGCCTCCCGTACCATCTTGATCTCTATGTTTTACAAAAATACTCCTTAAAGCTACTGCCTCTTTAAGCATTGTTTCATGATCGTATTGTATATCAAGTTTAAGCCAAGGTAATTTACTCTTATTTACAATCCAATTAAAATCAGTCATATAGATCTAGTAACTCCTCATCAAAAGCAAAACTGGTACCACAACCACACGATGCACGTGCCCCAGGGTTATCAACCTTTAAAAGTTTGTTCATGCCTTTATCTTCTAAATCAATAGTAGTTCCATATAAAAACTGTAAAGATTCACGGTCTACCAAAGCAGGTGGCGAATCCGAAAACTTAATATCATTCTCCGAAATCGCTGTGTCCACATCAAACTCGTAATTAAAACCAGAGCAACCTCCTCCAATGACACCAAATCTAAAATATTGTCCTTTTTCGAGATTTTGAGTAATAAAGATTTTAGCTTTTGCAGTAATATTTGGCAACTGTCCAGAATAAGATTGATCAATGATCGGAGCGTTTCCATGAAAATCATCTAATACTTTATCAAAAAGAGAAAAGTCTCTTTTTTGTTCTTGCGGTTGCTCTCTTTCTAGATCAATACTGGCTTCTAGTTCTTCAAACCATTTATCAATATTAATGTCGGATTGCTCTTGGTTGTGTGTCATGTAAATCCTCAAGTACTTTCACATAAGATTGAACAACAGATTCCCATGTATTTGGAAATGTTGTATTTTTCACTTTTTCAAAATAATCTTTTTTATCGTGTGAATGATATGCCCATTGTAACATTTTTTGTAAAGATTGTCCATCAGGCTCATTCATAAATGTGTGAGAATTCATCATCGTAAAAGAATCACCTGGTTTTTGAGCAAATATTTGACCAGAGGTAATATCTACGTGCTTTGGGTGAGTTTTTATTCTACGCCCTACATCATCAGGAATAAAGTCTTGATGTGGTCCAGTATCAGGTAGTATAGGCACACAACCACAAGCAGCAGCTTCTTGGATATGCATACCAAATCCTTCAGCTCTGTAAGGATGTACTACTACCTTAGAGGCTGTAAACAATCCTGCCATCTCTTCATCTGTCAATGGGTCATCAATATAAAGAACCTTAGCACAGTCCGTTTTGTATTGCATCTTAATAAGTTCATTTAAAACACTATTTTTTCCATAAATTTGAGGACTATCTTTGATAATTAATCTTGCATTATCGTATGACTTAAAGCAATTGTGCCAAGCATTGATTAAAAGATCTAGACCTTTTCGCCATTGAGAGTTTCCAACATAAACAAAATTAAATTTATCAGGATTTATCCCATATCTAGTTAAAGGCTTAGCTTCTTTATTGAATACTTTTTCATTATAACCGTTAGGCACAGTAGTAATTTTTTTAGGATTAATTCCTCCTCTAACAGCAACGTCTCTGATATAGTTAGAAGGAACAATGACATGATCAGCAAATGTTTCCCATTTATATTGCCACTCAAAAGGAATCTTTGGGTACTCCCAAGGTTGAATATAAACTACTTTAGTTGCTTCGTTAACAGGCCATTGCCATATAGGAGGATAAGAATGTCTTAATTGTATATCTGGACCGTTCTCAGGGTGTTCTTTTCCTTGTAATTCTTTTAACGTTTTAACTATGTTTTTTTCTACACCGTGTGTAGGATCAAAAGAATCAAGAGAAGTAATAAAAACGTTATGATATTTAGTAAGCTCTAAAGCAATATTTCTATTGATAATAGTCAATGAGTGATTATCATAAAATTTTCCTACAATTTCAATATTCATTAGTATGCTCTCCCTAAATTCTGTACAAGATACTCTTCTACTTGACTAGAAGGGATAGGTATTACTTTGGGCCACTGTGCTTCCCCTAGTCCTGATGTTTTAAAATTTTCTAATTCATGAAAATTATCCCAAGTAACTTGAGACCAAATCTGATAAAAAGGATCTTTTTCTACCAAATCAGAGTGACCGATATTATGAATTTTTTCGTGAAGCTCTTTTTCTGGTCGGCAAAGGCTCCAGTGAAGAGCGACTAGAGGGCTCATAAGCCTATTTCCTCCTGCTCCAGACTTATCTGTCCACCTAGCATAAGTAAAAGTGCTATCTTTTGAAGTTACAACTCCTTGATTTTCTCCAAAAAACGGGGTATCATCAGTGTTTGCGATCATAAGTGTTTGAGAGTTTCCATCGTTATCAGTTAAGACTTTATAAGGAGTGGCCCAAGTCATACAAATATCCATCTTGTACATGTATGGCTCTACAATGGGACAAAAGTCGTAGAAAAAACTTTTAGCATTGACTAGCATCTCATCAGCATCAAAAGAAAAAATCCAGTCATGAGAACATTGTTCTTTTAAAAAGTTACGCTCATAGTTATCGTTTTCAATAGCAACTTTAGATTGATGAAAGTCTTCTTCAATAATAGAGATTTTACCATCACCATCAATCTGTGATAACTCTGTCCATAAAGCATCTTCATCGATTGAGAAAGAGTTTCCACTCCAGGTTATACGATCTTTATCAATTCCTAAAATAATCTCATCTACATAGTTATAGTATCTTTTGATGGAATTTGGTAAAAAACGATTAGCATCGTAGGAAATTAAACTAATAACACTTTTTTTCTTAGCCATTTTTAACCTGTGTATTTGCTGTTGGTTTAGAAACTACTTTTGTAGTTGATTTTTTAACTAGTCCAAAAACTCTAATACCGCTATAATATTTAGATGCATCAGCATTTCCTCCAGAAACTCTAATCTCATTAAATTGCGAGTTGAATTTAGATTCATGGCGTTTCATAGATTCATTTAACATCTCTGCGTGCATATGCGTTGATTGTTGACTGAATACAACAACTGAACTCTGTGAAAGTGCTGGAAGAATTTTTTCAAAAAATCCATCATAGATTTCTGCGTTAACAGGACTGACATCAAAGAAACATAGATTAAATTTACCTTTTGGCAAGTCAGCCTCTCTGAAATCACCCTCAATAATTTGTACTTTATCTCCATTTACTACATCAGGTTGAAGTCTATAAGTATTAAGATTAGCTTCTAGTTGAGATTTCATATTATCCCATATGTATCCTTCTGGAGCCCATTTGTTAGGCTCTCTTTCGTCATATAAAAAACTATCAATACCTGTTGCATTGATATCATTACCTCGCATAGCCGCAATTAAAGTAGATCCTTTATATGTACCAATTTCTAAATAATTAACTGATTCTGCAGCACAAAGATTATTGATAAGACACTTTAGCCTTATAGAGCTAAGACCATGCATCTCCCGCTCTCGTTCAGTAATTTTTGATCTTTCGTTATCTGCCATTTCAAGTGAAGCTTTTACCCACTCATGATTTAATTTACCCATTATTTACTCCTTTTAAATAATCTATCTACAAAAACAAAGGGAATGCATACAATAAAGTATATCATCCAAAACACAACTAAAGGAATAGCCCAGATTAATGATACGCATAATCCCAAAAGTATTAAAAAGGATAAAAAGGGACCGGCTTTTTCTCGTTGAGTATGGAGTGTTTTTGTAAGTTCATCTTTTGTTATGTACACCTTATCCACTTTTTATCTCCTTGTCCAGCGTTTTATAAAATTTTGAGTTTGCCCATTTCGTCTGGAGACGAGCGAGGTTTCTCATTTCCATATCAGCTTTACTTTGATCTTTTATTCGCTTGTTATCGCGGGATTCATGATGATAGAGTCGTACAGGTATCTGATAGATGTGGAAACCAGCTTCTCGTCCTGATAAGCAGTAATCCACGTCTCTGTTGTAAGTCCATTCAAAGGAGGGGTCAAAGTTTCCCACGGAATTGATAAGTTCCCGTCTAATGTAGCAACCTCCAAAAGTTGTCCAGGCAACTTCTCTCGTGGTATCGTACTGTCCTGTATCAACTTCCAGTTCTGACTTAAAAGTTCCCCCGTTTTCAAGTACCAGCCCACTTCCGAAGTGATCTGGTCTATTGTCTGTGAACTTTCCTCCAGCACACTGTATGTAATGTTTGCCACTTTTGTCTGTTGCTGGGTACAATAACAAACAACCAAACATTCCTGCTTCTGGGTATTGCTCGACATGTTCAAGCACCTCCTCCCACCATCCGTCATGATAAGGCGACATGTCGGCGTGTAAAATAAAGATGTCATCTTCTGGATACTGCGACCACATCTTTTGAAACATTAAGTCTGAACCAATTCCAGCAATATCACGTTCATAATGAATGTCAAGTTCCCAAAACTGATTTTTATGGTGAATAATTTCTTCTTCAAAAACATACGGTGTTATAATTTTAATGCTCATAAAATATATATTCTCTGTTATTATCTTTAATCATATCAAATTTAAGTTTATTTTCTCTGTGGTCTTCTAAAACTTTTTCAAAACCATAAATATGTATCTTTGTAAATCCTAACGCATGAGCTAATACAATTGCATTCATACCAGAACTTAAACTGTGTGATTTTACCCAGTTTTTATAATCAAATTCATAACATCTTGGATAGTCTTTATACCGTGGATAAACTTTAGGATTTGTAAAAACTAATTGGTGTGTGAATCCGTCTACGTTTTTTCTTAGTAGACTTTCAACCACAGGTTCATCAACTGCAAATATAATATTAGCCCACGAACAGTGAAAATTAGTACTAATAGTAAATCTATCAGGTTTTACTAAACTTTTACTTGGACCACCGCCTACTATATTACACTCCATTAGAACCAACCGTTATCGTAGTCTATCTGATATTTAGCTACAATCCATGCTTCTTGTTCATTCGTAAGATTAGCTTCTCTTTTCTCTCCAGATTGTTGTAAGTGAAGATTTGGGAGATGAACTTTTGCGTAGTCCTCTAAGAACTCTCTTACTTCTGTCATATTAGAATGATGAAAAGTATGAGTGAAGAACGCAGGATCTGAACCATAGCACTCGGTTTGTGTTCTAAAGTGTGCTTTTACCATTTTGTTTTGTGTCATGTGGACATCCCACTCATTGATGAGATTTTGTATAGAACTAAGATGTCCTAACCATTGCATATTTTGATAAGCACTGATAAACCGTTTAACAGGGTCTCTTTTAACACAGAACACAGTTTTACCCTCACTTGTTTCGATGTGTTCTGTTTTAATTAATCTTTTTATTTGTTTGTAAGCGTGGTTTTGTTTTTGAGGAACTTCAGGAAACCAATCTTTGTGTCTATATAATCCTGGTTCTCTCATAAGCATCATCCATCCAAGTGTAGTTCTTGAAGCAACTTTAGGTGCAGGAACATAATGTAGATTGTCATCAAATAAGTTTTTGAAGGTTTTTATCATAATTTATCTTTTATCTCTTTGACTCTAGCATTAATCCATTTTTTTACAGCTTCAGCTTCTTCTTGTGTTAAGTCCCATCGTTCTTTATGATCTGCTACCTCAAAATCGTGAGATTCCCACTGAAGGGCGTGAAGAAGATTAAGTTCAATGCTGTTGATCATTAGATTAATTTATCCGTCCATGTTTTAGGTGTTTCTTCCGTTATGAACTCTAACGGTAAATGATACTCAAAGTCTTTTGGTTCTCTACCTTTAATCCAAGCAACCATACTTTCTAGTGTTTTATCTAAAGATATAGATGCGTTATAGTTAAACTCTCTTCTGATTTTATCTGATGAGCAGTAAGCATTTTTTACTTCACGCGGTCTATCAGGAAAATGGTTGAAGGATGGGTATATAGAGGCATAGTGTCCTACTTTATATGCAAGTTGTTTAATTGATATCTCGTTATCATCAGGGCCGATGTTATATGCTTGACGAGAAATATCTCTATCAGTAATCATCATTTTATATACTGCTTCGATGCAGTCATAGACATCAGAAAATGAACGTTTTTGCTCCCCGTCTCCATATATCACAATAGGCTTACCTTGCAAAGCACGGTTAATCATAATCCCTACTACGTTTCTGAAAGGATCGTAGTAGCGTTGACCCACTCCGATAACATTATGAGGAACTACTGTTACAAAGTTTAGTCCATGAATATCATGCAACATCTCAAGGTGTTCTTCTGCTTGAGCTTTTGCTAAACCATATGGATCAACTGGTTTACGCTGCATATCTTCTGTGAAGGGAGGGAGCTGTTCTCCATATCGCGCCATAGATGAACAATTAATTAATAATCTTACATTATTTGCTAAACAAGCTGATGCTATAGAAACTGTACCCGAAACTATAGAATTAACTGTTATAGCAGGAGAAAAAACACTTAAACCTTCATAAGGTAAAGCTGCGGTATGAAATACTGTATCAACTCCTTTACACAATTCAGTAAGAAGCTTTGTATTAGTTATATCTCCCTCTATATAGGTAGCTCGTTCTGGAACATTTCCTTCTACACCTCCAATCATATTGTCGATGCCTACGACTTCGTAACCTCCTTTATTGATCAAGTAACGAGCAAAAGTACTTCCTAAAAGACCTCCTATACCTGTAATTAACACTTTTGTAGTTTTCACCACACAAACTCCTTTTTATACTGATTTACTAGATTTACAATTTCCATATCAAACTCTTTTTCAGGGCGCCATTGTAGCTGCCTTAAGGGATCACAAGAGATAGCATATCTAATATCTTGACCTGGTCTACTAAATGATAAATCTAAAAATTGTTCTATGTTAGGAACATCTCTGTTGATTCTACCTAAATCGTATGCGTTTATAACTTTTGTGACTGTTTCAAGATTAGTTTGTTCAAACTCGGAGGAAATGTTGTAAATACGGTTTCTCTCAGCTTTTTCATATAATGTTAAGATTGCACTTGTTGTATCTTCAGAGTGAGTCCATGTCCTAACCGGTTTTCCGTCATTATGCAATTTTATCTTTTTACCTCTTGCTAATCTTTTAACTGTTAGTGGAATTAGTTTTTCTGGATATTGGAATAGTCCATAATTATTTGATGGTCTCGCGATGATATATTCAATACCAAAAGTACGAGCGTAAGACTGAATAAGTAAATCAGCTGCTGCTTTAGTTGCTGCATAAGGATTAGAGGGTTTAAGCTCTGCTGTTTCATTAAAAACTCCTTCAGTTAGATCACCATATACTTCATCTGTTGAAACCTGAAAGAAAAGAGGTTTATCCGCACGGAGAACAATTCTATTATTAATTATATCTAAAAGATTCCTTACTCCATCAATATTAGATTTTATAAATCTATCACAAGATTGGTTGCCTATATCTACATCAGACTCTGCTGCAAAATTAAAAATTACATCACATTCAGGAAGCCATGTAATTTTTCTTATATCCATAGCTTCCCACTCAAAATTATCATGAAACGTGTTTGTAAGCTTATGGTTTGAAACGTGAGTAAATTTATCAAAACCATATACTTTCCAGCCATCAGCTAAAAGTCTTTTAGTAAAAGTAGTACCGATAAAACCACCAAACCCAGTTACTACAGCTGTTTTAATCATTTATTCCTCCAGTAATTGGAAAACAGATAATTCTGTCATATACATGTTTAGATACTGGTAATCCTCTTAAGGGATAATAATACTTTTTACAATCTTCATATGGAAATTCTTGAATATCTGTAGGTTGCTCAAAAATGAAAGGTAAACAAGAAGGAAAAAAGTTATCTTCATCTGAATTGTTAGGATAGGGTATACCTTGATAATTTTTATTAATTTCAAAAAGTTTGTTGTAGTAATTATCAATAAGTTTTTTTTGCATTTCATTAATGTCAAAAGAATCCCAGTATTGAAGTATTGAAGCAGCTGCTACTTCACTTATTTTAAAGTTACTACCTCTCTCATTAAATTGCCCTTGCACCAGACCAAAGTTACAAGCTACTCTCACACCTTCTTCGAGGTGTGCGTCTACGATTGCTAGCCCTCCTTCACCAAAGCCAATATGCTTAGTATGGTGAAGTGAAATATAAGATGCTTGGCCTAAGTTACAGGTATTGATACCATTAAAAAAAGAATATGGAGAAGCAGCGTTATCAAATATAATAAATTTTTTATTTTCTTGTGCGTGCATAAGAATTGAGTCTAATTCTTGTATATGTCCGAAGCAGTTAGTAACAATATTTATTTGTCCATACTCATGTGCAAACTCATCATATACGTTCATATTACAGTTTTGATCAATATCTGTAATGATGGGACCAGTAGCTGGACCTTGAGAATTTGATGGGAAAGTAAAGTCTTGCGTACACACTCGCATATTAGCATTATTATGTCTCATAACTGCGAATAAAATTGCGTGAAGTGCAGAAGAGCCAGAACTTGTTGCTATTATTGCTTTGGAATCACCTATTTTGAGTAATTCTCTTGCTCTATTTTCTAGCTCTCTCGCAGCTCTTCCACCATTAGAAAACTGGTTTGTATTGTGAGCAGGTTCTAGGTATTCTGCTAAACGAGTGTAATTAATTTTTTTATTAAGTACAAATTGACTCATATATACTTTTCCAATTAATATAAGGAGTTATACACCCATCTTGTAGATGAGTAGCGTGTCCAGGGGTGGGACATAATGCACCTACTTGAGCAAAAGCTTTCCATGTCCATGTATCGTCTGCAAAAGCTCCTGCCCTAAGTAATTCATATTTGTAGTGTAACCATGTTTTACCTAGAGCAGCGATTGTAAGAGTAGCACTTGGTATAGATCTTAAATGACCATACGGACCAGCATGTAATTCGCATTGTTTAGTTTTATCTATTGTGTATCGATCAGGATAGTCATAAGGAGCATAAAAACCTTGAAATCCTTGTTTAAATACCTCTTTCATAGCCAAGATAGCGTATTCAACATGAAGATAGTCATCTTCACACACATAGATTATTTCTTCTGGGTTTCTTTCAGCTACTGCGACCAAATGTTCCATTAAATCTGGACACGAATTAGCAGTAACAGGGTGATAATTTGGATATGGATGTGTTTTTCTGAGCTCATCAAGAGAAGTAATAGGTTTTACTCTGAATTGTGCTAAGGTTTTTTCTCTCATCCATTGTAGGGTTTCAGGTGTAGTTCTGTCATTTACAACTATTAATAAGTCTTTATCGTCTAAACCAGGTTGTACAGACATATAACACTTGCGAAGTATCTCAAGTTTGCCATGACCTTCCCAACGAGGTTTGTCCTCAAAGCCGTCTCCGAGTGACCCTGGTGATAGATTAGCTTCACAACTTCTAAATAATACAATCATGAGTCTTTATCCAGTACTAACCCTGATTGAAAAAATTGTCTCGTTCCCATGTCATCAAACACTGTTTCTCCTGCAGATAATGTGTTATCGTCTCCTATAGATACTTTTGGGGTTATATGTGTGCCTGTTCCTAAAAAGTTATCATCTCCAACCTTACAATACCCCATTATTCCGGCATAAGGTGAAAATATATTATTATTTCCTATAATAGTGTCGTGGTGAATGGAAGAGTATGAGTAGAGCATATTAAAGTTTCCTATAGCTGCATTACCGTTTAGTACAGAAAAGTTCATAAATACATTACCTACTCCTAGATAAGATGTTTTAGAAACATAGGCATAGGGAGCTTCAACATTAGGGAAATGATAGAGATTAGTTTGATAGTAAGAGGTAAACTTATCAATAAAAGTTTTACGCCAATATTTATTACCTGTGCCAATGATAAAACGAGCAGAGGCTGGATAGGTAAAAGGATTAGCCCCTTCGTCTCCAATTAAAATAGCCTCATCATTTTTTAATATGACGAAGCCACCAAATGTTTCTTTTACTGCCTGATTTAAAATAATTTGTTCAAAGACTTCTTGAGCGAAACCTCCGTTGCCAAGAATATAGATATTAGACATAAATCCCTCATAAGTTAAGCGTGGGGCTTCCACCCACTCCCACCTCACTTTTAAGTCTGCGTGTCCAAGACTGTTAGATTCTGTTTCAAGGCTCTAACAAGCCCAGAGACTATGCCGCTAGGCGCATCTCAGGCGCAAAGTTATCGTTTGCATTTATTTAAGTCTTGCGGTTAAGGTCGCTTGCGCACCTGCTTCTCCACTCGCCTATTAACTACCTGTCGATCCTAGTTCGCCCCCATCATAAGCACTTCAAGTAAAGCTCCAAATAATATTATAATTAATCCAAACTCTACAAATCTTAGTAATAAATAGGTTACTACATTGTGCATTTTTACTCCAAGTGTTTATGGTGGAGGCGGCGGGTACTGCCCCCGCGTCCAGTCTAGCGTTTGGTTCGCTTCTTCGAAGCTCTGTATCCTAAATAATCGGGCTCTTCTTTGATTTTAAAAATTTTTACAAACCAGCGTTCAAGCCATTCTTGAATGTAGCTCATAGTTCTTTAAAACCTTTGTCTAATATGTTGTCCATATATAAACAGCCTTTTTATATTTACTTATGGTTGAATTAGTGTGTAGGTGCTGACTGTCGAATACACAAACTGATCCAACTTTCCACTCATAAATATGTTCTATCTCAAGTCCTTGTAAAAGGTTGTAATCAAAAGTTGTAAGATACTTACTGTGTATTGCTTTATCAAATGGTTCTTTTGATAGATAGTCTAAATATTTCTTGTTTTCTAGAGAAAGATTCATATTTGTTCCAAACCATTTATTTTTAAAAATTACTGTTTGAGCAGGTTCTACTATCTCAAGTGGTATAACTATATTTTTATCACATTTACTACCGTTAATAGTATCAGTGTGTATTCCTAACTGATGATCTAAATCTATCATCATAATTGCATAAGGATTAGATTTAATTTCTAATCGTTTTAGCAACGCTAATACCCAACCTCTAGGCCAGTTATTTTTTGACCAGTCAAAACCTTGTTTTCTTACAAATTGTCCTTCTTGATAATATTCATCTTTTTTATCTAAAAATGTTAATAAGTGATCAATTCCTTTAGTAGAAACAATGTTTTCATAAACTTTTACACTCATTAGTCATTAAAACTCACAATATGCGTGTACTGAGTTTTTGACAAACCTTCTTTCACTAGAGAGGCTTTAACTTTAAATAGCTTTAAAATTAGTCTCTCAAAGAAAATAACTAAGTTCATTAGTACTCATCTCCAGTGTATGTTTCAGGAATGCCTAGCCAAGCACTCACCCCAAAAACTTCCATAATCATAAAAGTAAACATTAATAAAATGATACTCCATACTATCATTTTACCGCTAAAGTTTGATGCTGCAAGTTTGATAGCAATAATTTCATTACCAAAAAAACGAAGCATGAGTTCAAACTCATTATGTTCGTTTTTTATCTCAATTGCTTTTTTATCATCGTCAGTCATTAAAACTCACAATATATGTATATTGAGTTTTACGCAGCTTTTCTTTAACAATAGCTGCTTGAACTTTTGCTTGAGAAAATGTATCAAACCGAGTAGGTTCTAATTGACCATCAACCTCTTCCATTATACAACCTATTTCTTCTGATTCTGTATCATGGATTTCTACTAAATAATACATTCTAATTTTATCGTTTCGTAAGTCTGACAAATCAATTACATCTGTCTCAATTAATGTATACTCTTTATGAAAAGAGACTTTCGTCAATAGTTAACTCCTTGGGGCTGTTATCAGCTGTATTCCAATTAAAAATTCGAAAATTATCAGCTTCTAAATCCCAAACAAGTTCCATGCCTTCTGGATAAGTTTGTTCAGAGCCAGCTCCAATAACACGAGTTTCTAAAAAGTGTTCTGGTAAATCTGCAAGACGAGCAAACGTCATATCACGTGATTCACCATTCTTTTTCTTAAAAGTACCTTTATAAGCTTTCATATAAATCTCCATTAGTTATATAGAGATTATATACATTCTACCTACCATTATGCAAGATTGTTCTTACGTAAAGCGCTTATAAACTGTCTACGAATTGTTTCCCACTCAGTTAAGTCAAAACGATAGTGAAATTCATATGATTCTGAAAACAGCTTAACACGGTCTGAAAGCTTTTGCAACTCCCAATGTTTACCGTGTATCTGTCCAGACCATTTTTGGGTATCCTTACTCATAATTTTTGTGAATGTTTCTAGCGAAAATGCTAGGTTGTGTACATAGTTATCGCTTATTTTGATTGCGAGATGAATGTGTTTGGTTTTTGGATTGATTTGAACCTTGGTTAGATCTTTGTACATTCTTTTTCTTACGATTATTACGAAGTTGGTTACGTTCTTCACGAATGAATTTTTGTTCTAATTGAATACGTTTTTTCTCCCAACGTTTTTTTCCTGCTTTTGCTGCTAAACGTTTCTTTTCACCTTTTGAACGAAAAAATTCATTTTCTCTAGCTTCTTTCATGATACCTTCTGCAAGCATCTTCTTTTTTAGTATACGCAAAGCGCGATTAACATCATTATTTTTTACAAATATCTTCATTTGCTTTTCAGATGATGAAGCAGACATAATGATAATTTCCTGATAAGTACTGCGTCCAAAATTATTCTTCCTCTTTGGTTATTTATATGCTAATTATATTAGCTCTAATATTCATATCTTTTAAAAACTTCTTTAGACTGTTTTTTATCTGGATTTGATGGACACATACCACAAATCCATTCATCTTCGTTTTTAAAAAATTGTTCTATACTACTTTTAGAATCCGTAGGACTGATACCTTTATACTTAGAGTAAGGTTTCCAGTCTTTATCTTCTAAAAGGTCATACTTTGATAAAAAGTCATTTAAATAAGTAATAGCTCCACATTTGTGAAGCTTGCCATGATACAGTTGAACGCTATGTTTAGATACACAATTTTTCCAACTTTCTCGTGGTTTTTCATCCTTATAAGGTTTAGCTGTATAACCGTTTCCAGTATAAGTTTTGTACCAATGACCACGCATATCTCTTATTTCTACTTCAATACCGTCGTAGTCAAAAACAGTTCTAAACCAAGTTTTCATCTTTACAGTTGAGTTACCCCAATTGTTTAAACATTGTAACTCATTTTTGAATTTTTTTAAATAAGTTTTTTCATCTGAGTGCAAGGTGATTACTAGTATACAGTCATTTTTTCTCAGTGTATCAGGCAACCAAGAGTGTTTTGAGAGAGTAAAGCCATTTGTAAATAGTTTAATGGTAGAGTCAGGAAATAAAGATCTATATTGTTCTACAATCTTTTTACACTCTTTATTAAGCAGTGGCTCGCCTCCTAATAAATTTATTCTTTCTGGTTTAATTATCTTTGACCATGGTTCTGCCCAGTTATAGAGAGTTTTAGCTGAAAAGATTTCTTTGAACCCATAGTTAGACCAGTGATTACATCCATCACAGTTGAGATTACACCGATTAGCAACGTGAACGTCCATCATATAGCATGGAATCATAACACACTCTTAATTCTTTCTAGTTCTTCATCGGTTAAAAAATGATGAGAAGGTAGGTGTACTAAATTATCAACAAAATGTAAGACTTTTGGCAAGTGTTTGCGGTTTTCATAGAATTTAAAAGTATTCACAGGTTGTTTGAACATTGTGCGTGCTAAACACTTGATAGAGTGAAGTCGTTCTAAAACGTCTACTACCTCTGTTGAAGGAA
>Ga0208547_1000270_pt1 | contig 29638 bp, 38 predicted proteins | sample DEB08_DNA_5_FD_185501 | JGI IMG/M metagenome (GOLD analysis project Ga0208547, IMG submission 185501) | Aqueous microbial communities from the Delaware River and Bay under freshwater to marine salinity gradient to study organic matter... | ecosystem: Environmental > Aquatic > Marine > Coastal ...
ATACTCTTATAGTCAATCAGTCACTATGAGTATTCCCAATTTCAAAACCAAAGACGACTGGCAAGAGTTTCTCAACATCTTTGATGATCAATGGCAATGTAAAAAAGCAATGCTAGATCGTGTCAAGGATGACATCTTCCCTGGCTTTAAGTGGCACTCAATCAAACCAAAGTCCATTGAAATCATCAATGACATTGTATCCAATCTTGTGTATGAGGTAGAGCGTCAATTCAAAGAGACACACCAGGACTACAAGACTGAGGATGATGAACTCTTTATTCCTTATCGTTCATTCAAAGAGAATGTAACAGAAGCACTCAAAGAAGCATTGGAGAGTCAGAAAGAATGATCACGTTTATTAATTACGCAACCTCATTCTGGTCCGTTGTGGTAATGAATTGTATTCAACCAGTTAATTGGCAATATTGTTATCGTATTGATGAATGGTTGATACCAGATTTACGTCAGGGAATCGAAATATATCTTGATAGAAATCTTGATTTTTTATATAAAAATGAGAAAGAATACCTAGATAATATAGCCGAATAATCTTTTATGAAGGTTTTTATCGCACTACTCACAACACTATTTCTTGCACTTCCTGCATGGGCTGTTGACGTTCAAATGGGTTACGATGGTAATCTTGTTTTTGAGCCTGCTGAAGTCACTATTAGTGCTGGTGAGTCAGTTCATTTTATTAATAATATGCTTCCTCCTCATAATGTAATCGTGGAGGATCATCCAGAGTTGGGACATGAAGGTCTCGCTATGTTACCAGGTGAAGACTTTGAAGTTGCATTTCCTGAAGCAGGTGACTATACTTATTGGTGCGGCCCTCACAAGGGAGCAGGTATGGTTGCAGTAGTACATGTGGAATGACCGAAGAAGAAAGGAAAGAGTTTTACAAGTCGTTGAGAGAAAAGGTATACGATCTTCGGATAGCATACCTTTTTGAAGAACCATGTCCACTTTATGAACCAGACGAGGATGATGAGCACTTTTAACAAATGAAAAAATACATCATTATCGTCGAAGGAAAACAACACGTCATTTATTCTAGAGCTAGCGAATGGTTTATTACCGAATCATTCTTTGCACATAAAACAAATCTTGCAAACTACACAGTAAAATGGAAATTTCACAACTAGTGATATTAATGTTTCCTATTATCTTTGGACTTCTCATATTTTTTATTGCTACCCTTTTTGACTAATGATGCTATTCGTTCGCCATGTTATGCAGAATTCATGGTCTCTAGGATTCATGTCATTTTTTCTTGTATTTGTACCCATTATGGGTATGTGGGCTGTCCATAAATATGGGTGGCAACATTGGGAACCATTCCGTGAATCTCATACTCCGCCCACTGAATGATATAAACGATCCAACATGGAGTGTAATTATCTCTATAATCATTCTCCTTATTGGAGTTGGTTACGTGGTAGTACAAGTTCTAAACTATGATGAAGGATAATACCAATGCCCAGATCAAGACTCTCAAAAATTGATATTCTTCCAAGAATATACAAACTAAAAACCGCATTATATGATGGAAAACACCACGATAAAGGTGGTGAATGGCACGATGGATATCATGAAGCTTTAAATGATATTCTAGATATGCTTGACGAATTCAGTTCCTAATGTTATAATTTTTCCCCCATGAAGTACACGCACAATTATATGAAAATTTTTCTTGATACAGCAGATACAGAATTAATCAATCATTATTATCGAACTGGTTTGATTGATGGTGTCACCACTAATCCAACTCTGATTATGAAAAGTGGTAAAAATCCAGAAGATGTCTATCAAGAAATCAAAGATATTGGCATCAAAGATATCAGTATGGAAGTTGTTGGCGATGAAGGCCAAATGTATTGTGAGGGTAAACGCCTTTATGAAAAGTTTGGTAATGTTGCCACAATTAAAGTACCTTGTACCCGTGAAGGACTTGCTGTTTGTAAATCACTTTCTGATCAAAACATCAAGGTCAATGTAACTCTCATCTTTAGTGCTGCTCAGGCAGTTCTTGCCGCTAAGGCTGGTGCGACTTATGTTTCGCCATTCGTTGGCCGTCTTGATGATCAGTCTGTTGCTGGTCTTGAGGTTGTACGTTCCATCTCTGAACTCTATCGTATTCATGGAGTAAAGACTCAGGTTCTTTCTGCATCAATTCGTAGTGTTCAACGTGCGATTCGTTCTTGGTATAATGGTGCTCAGATCTGCACGATGCCACCTAAGGTATTTGATCAGATGTATGATCACATTCTAACCGATAAGGGTTTAGAGATCTTTGACAAGGATTGGAAAGAGGTCCAAAACCAAATTTAGCTTTTTATTCCAAAAAGTCGGGAAAAAAAATCTCTGGCTTTTTTTGTTCTGTAGGGTTTTTTAAAAAATGACTAAAGGATTTGATATTGACAACATTGACATTGAGATTCCAAAACAGGATCTTACCCGTTTGGTGAAGAAATACAAGAAATTGAAGAAATACCAAAAATCTAATCTCCATGCCATTGAAAAGTTGAGTGGTAAAAACACCATAATCGACCGTTTGATCGAAGAATCAGAGAATTTCGACATGGGTTGACTAAATAAGGTATGAGGGTCTATAATAGGCCTGTCGTTCATCTGGGAAACCAGACGCAAGTAAGTCGCGGAACGGAGCGTTCATCCTATGATTGAACTTTTTCTTATGGCGAATTTACGACAACCAAACCTAACTTGTGTTCAAGTTAGGGAAATAGCAGAGACCGTAATGGAATCTGATATTCCCGAAAGAAGCAAGAAAAGAGTCTTGTCTAATTTGTTTGGTCGTCATATGGCGCTTAAGTGTCTCAAGAAATAGGACGCAAACGACTGAAGGAACGGGAAAACGGATCCTGCTACGGCAGAGAAGGTTAACTTTCCATTTTTTCAGGAGTCAATCATGAACACACTTCAAATGATCAAAAAGCAGATCGATAAAGCTGCTGCTCTACATGACGCACAAATTCTCCACACTTCTTATCGTGGTGTTGAGTATGATGTATGTCCTGTAAATGAGGAAACTCACGGCACTTTCTGCTATCGTGGTCGTACTTACGTTAAGTAAGCCATGGAAGCACTACAAATTACTGGGATCTTATCCCTAGGTTGCATTGCATTCATGTCTTTGCTTTATGGTGAGATTATTCTTCTCACCAAGTAAACAAATACTTAACATTCGAGGGGTTGCCAACCCCTCTTTTTTTGTCTATACTGGGTTCATACATACAACAGATCATGAACCAAGAACAAATTTGGAAAGAGCGTTATCAAGCTCTTTATCGCTGGGTCGAAAACAATTGTGTGGAGAATGGATTCAAAATGATTTCAGAGGCAACCTACCAAGATTGGGAAGATTTCTGGTATAATGGTGAGGCAGAACAGCAAGAGCCAATGACTGAACTTTCCGATCTTCACTATGAACGGATTGCTTTTCTTGAATCTGAAATTACAAAGTATCAAGAAGAAATTTCTCTTCTAAAGGACCAAATTGAAATTATTAGCAATGGACGTGAATATGACTGTTGAAGAAATTCGTGAAAATCTAATCACTTATGTTGAAGAATATTTTTGTGAGCAAATCACAAATCTAATCGATATGGACATGAAAGATGATGCAGATTCTTTTTATCAGGAGTTTGTAGTTAATGGTGAAGAACCAGAAGAATGGTTATTTGTTAATGATTTGAATGATTTATAAATACTAAAAACCCGACTACGGTTACTATATCAAATGGCAGGAAGAATACGAATTAGAAGAAGTACCGTAGCAGGTAAGATTCCAACTGCCCTACAATTAGCAGCCGGAGAATTAGCTGTTAACTTACCTGACGGTAAGTTATTCTTAAAACAAGATGATCCAAGTGGAATTGGCACAAGAGTTATTTCTATAAATGCCAATCCACCTGGAAATACATATTATGTTAATAAAAATGGTGATGATGACGATACTGGTACATCAGAAGATCGTGCATTTCTAACTGTAAAGAAAGCTGCTGGTATTGCAACGGCATATGATACGATTGTAGTTGCTGCTGGAACTTTTGTAGAAGATAACCCAATTGTTCTAAAGGACTGGGTAACAATCATTGGTGGTGACATCAGAAACTGTGAAATATCACCAGCAAATCCTGATGAGGATTTAATTCAACTTGGCCAAGGTGGAACAGTACAGGACTTATCATTCGTTGGTGTTGCTGATACTGGTAAGGCAATCATTACTTATAGACCTTTATTGGGAACAGCATCAGATAGATTCTTTGATGCTGCACGATTGATACGTGCAAATATTAATTTTATTGCAAATGAAACTGTAGGATATATTACAAGCACGGATTATAAGAATCCAGCAATCGAGATTGATAGTACAAATTGTAGAGACGATATTAAAGACGTATATCGTGCAATTTGTCATGATATTACTAGAGGTGGTAATTCAAAGTGTATTGGAGCAGGAAAATCATACTTTGATATCAATGGAAATCTGGACCATATTGTTGGTTTTGGCCAGACTTCAATTGATGCCTTCATGTATTCAAGGCAGATTGCAAGAGCTGTAATCAACAATGCACCATGGGCACCAACTGGTGCTGCTGCATCCACAAACGTCACCAATGCAATCTATGGTAAAGAAACTGGTATCACCACAGTTACCGCATCATCGCATGGACTTTCCGTTCGTGATACCGTAAAACTTTCTAATCTTTCATTTACTTGCCCTGGTGGATCTGGAATCACAACCACAATTTTCCCAGATGGTACTTATGGATATGATTTCCAAGTCAAGAGAATTATAGATGATAATACTTTTGAGGTAAATGTTGGTATTTCTACAATTGACCATACCTATGACACTGGAGGTACAATCCAGAGAATGAAGAATTATCAGACTGAATTTCTTCAGTCTATGGATGAATCAATTCAGCCAGATCCAATTACTGGATGGAATCACTATATTAATGGATGTGCAAACGTAGTTTCTGCAATCTATAGTTGCGTTGGTATTGTTACTGGTATCATTCAGAATGGAATCGATGGTAATGATGCCACTGCTGGATTTACCACAACATATCCTGGCAATGCTGGAGCTGGTGTAACAGATCCATCACTCACTCCATCTCAAGGTGTTGGTATTATTCGCAAGGGTCCATATATTCGTAACTGCACTAACTTTGTCAAGAATAGTATTGGTGCTAAGATTGATGGATTTAACTCTGATGAGGGAGATCAAGTTGATGACATCGGTGTGCAGGGTTCATTTAACGTTGATGCATATACACAATTTAATCAGGGTAGTGGTATTGGAGTATCCGTAACCAATGGTGCATATTGTCAGTTGGTGTCTATTTTCACCATCTGTAATGATACCGCAATTTATGCTGGTGCTGGTGGCCAATTAGATCTCACAAACTCTAACTCTTCTTTTGGTACAAGGGGATTAGTTGCCGAAGGTATTGGTGATAATACTTCAAAGTGTACGGATAGATATACTGGTTATATTGGAACATCTCAGACGAGAGGAAATGCAACTATTGAGGTTGCTGGTATTGGATCAAATAGACCATATAATGGTCAGGCAGTTTATGTGGATAAAATTTATAAATCAGTTGCTGATGTATACGTCACCGATGGTGGTTCTGGTTATACTTCTGCACCAGTTGTTACTATTTCTTTCCCAACAGGTATAGGAAATACAATTCGTGCTCAGGCTACGGCAGAGGTATCAAACGGTAAAGTCACTGCAGTTAATTTGTTGAGTGGTGGTCTTCAATATGATGATGCACCATCAATCACATTTACTGGTGGTGGCGGTGTTGGAGCAGCGGCTACGGCACTCATGGTTCCATTATATTATACGGTAGATTCTGCCACGGTTCCTTCTGCTGGTGTCAGTACAGTTACTTTCGTACAGAATCTAAATAATGATATTGGTATCGGATCTACGGTCTTTTTCTCAAGACAGAGTTTGCAAATCGCATCCTCTCACTCCTTTGAATACATTGGTGCAGGAAACACAATCACCTTGGCCTATCCATCCCGTGGTGGTGTTTCTCGTCAGGAAGATGAAGTTATTAAGCGTGATGGTGGTGAAGTAATTTACACAAGCACGGATGAAAGAGGAAACTTTAGAATTGGTGATGGAGTTGTAATCAATCAAACAACAGGTACTATTTCTGGAAGAGATTATTCTAAGAGTTTATTCTCACAAATTACCCCATTCATTCTGGCACTAGGAGACTAAAAAATGGCAATTGCAGCTGCTGCCGTTAATCAATTTCAAACAGTTACTCAGGTAGTTGATACTTCTCTATCAGAAGTATATGAAGCCCCTGTAGGGTTTGTTGGTGTTGTACTATTGGCACAATGCACAAATCTAAGTTCTGACACACAGACTATTACATTTGTGTTCAGAAGGGGTGGAACTGACACTGAACTTCTAAAAGACTTTCCAATTCCTGGTAATGAAACCGCACAATTAATTACTGGTAAGTTGGTTCTAGAAACTGGTGACAAACTAGTAACTCTTGGTAGCAGTGCAACAGATCTAAAGTTCGTAACTAGCATTCTAGAAACTACAAATATCTAAAAATGGCAAAAGACATTGGATACCTTGGCGGAAGAGAGCTAAAGAAAGAACTTGGTGTTGAACAACACTCTGAAAATAGAAAAACTCTTGGTGTCATTGGTAGAGTTGGTGTAGGAACTACAACTTACACTCCAAATTACACAATGGAAGTCCGTGGTGACTTCAAACCAGGAGAACTTATTGACTCAGATGATAATCCAGGAACTCTGGGATTATATCTATCCAAGGATGCTGGTGGCATTAAATGGGTTCAACCATCACCAACAGGCCTTGGTGCAATCTTCGTAACCGAAGATGACCAAATCCTTGGTGTAAGTTCTTATGTGGGGATTAACTTCAGAGGTGGTGACTTTGTTTCAATTTCCACCAATACATCCAATAATACTTTTGTTGATATTGATTTTTCACAATCCGACTCTAAGGAATGGGTAGATTATTCCACGGTCGGTATTTTTACAACAAAGTTTGTTGGTATTGGTTCAACTCAACCAGATACTCCATTAGACGTTATTGGTGATGGCAATATCACTGGAATTCTAACGGCTGGTGGATTCTTCGGACCACTTACGGGAAATGTTGTTGGTAATCTGACAGGTCTTGCACAGACGGCCTCATTTGCCACTACAGCATTTGGTCTTCAGGGTGAACCAGACCTCATGGTTGGAGTTGTTACATCCAATAGTGCATATTATATTGATGCAAATCAAGTTCTGGACGGAACAACTCTTGGTACAGGTGTAACTCTATCTTCTCTAACCCAACTTGGAACTTTATCTGGTCTTACAGTTGACGGTGATGTTACATTCAACGGAAACAGTTATGATGTAATGTGGGATAAGAGTGCCAACTCACTCGAATTTGGTGATAATGCAAGAGCCGTATTTGGTGCATCTTCAGACTTTAGAATTTTCCATAGTGGATCACATTCTTATATCGACGATCAAGGAAACGGAGATTTATATATTCGTGGTGGCAGTAATATTCGCCTCACAAAAACTACTAATGAACCAATGGCATTATTTGCCAATGATGGTTCTGTATACTTATATTATAACGGATCACTTAAATTCCAGACAACAGACACTGGTGTTAACATCGCGGGAGAAATGGTCTCCGATGGTGCTGACATTGATGGTGATGTCGATATTTCTGGAATCACAACTTCTACGGGTGGTTTTGTCGGAGATCTGACTGGTACTGCAACCACGGCAACAAATCTTGCCGATGCTGCTAATATCACCACAGGAACAATTGATAGAGCAAGGCTGAGTGGTGATTATGATATTGGCATCACAGGATTTGCTCAAACCTCTGGATTTGCCACAACTGCCTTTACTCTGGACGGAAAGGTTGAGCAAGATCTTGTCGTATCATTTGCATCAAGTTCTTCCTTTGCTACGACAGCATTTACACTAGATGGAAAACTTGAGAGTGAACTCAACGTCGCTGTTGCAGATACTGCTGGTTTTGCCACTACTGCATTTGATCTTGTTAGTGGTACTTATGATATTGATATCACTGGAACCGCAACAACAGCTACAAATCTGTCAGATGCTGCAAATATCACAACTGGAACAATTTCCAGGGATAGACTTTCTGGTGATTATGATATTGGTATTACTGGATTAGCTCAAACTGCCTCTTTTGCCACAACAGCTTTCACTCTAGATGGAAAACTAGAGGCGGATCTAAATGTTGCCTCTGCAACAACTGCATCTGCAGCAACAACTGCATATTTCCTGAATGATGCGAGTGGAATTCTTGATGGTAGAATTGATAATGCTAGACTTTCTGGTGAGTATGATATAGATATCAGTGGAAATGCGGCTACGGTTTCATTTGCATCCACTTCTGGATATGCTGGAACTGCATATGCACTGGATGGAACTCCAGACATTGTAATTGGAAATCTAATTGGTGTTGGTGCATCCTTCTCTGGTAACGTAACCATTGGTGGAACACTTACTTATGAAGATGTTAATAATATTGACTCGGTTGGATTTGTTACCGCAAGAGCAGGACTTCATGTTGGTATTCCTTTCACTGGCGTTGGTGCCACAATACTACCAACAGGAACCGCATCATTTGCTGGTGTAGTCACTGCTGCTCAATTTGTTGGTGATTTAGTAGGAACCGCTACTACGGCCAATAATCTTTCTGATGCTGCTAACATCACGACTGGTACAATAGAAAGAGCAAGACTTTCTGGTGATTATGATATAGGTATTACTGGACTTGCACAGACAGCTTCATTTGCCACGACTGCATTCACATTAAACGGTGTAGTCGAAGCTGATCTGAATGTCGCATCCGCAGATACTGCTGACCTTGCGACTCTTGCTCTTGGTTTAACTCTTGAGCCAGATCTTTTGGTTGGTGTTGTTACTGCTTCAAGTTTTGTTGGAGATCTAACTGGAACCGCCACAACTGCAAATAATTTATCAGATGCAGCTAACATCACAACTGGCACAATTGATCGTGCCAGATTGAGCGGTGATTATGATATTGGGATTACAGGATTTGCTCAGACTGCTGGTTATGCCACAACTTCATTTGGATTAGAAGGTATTCCTGATATTGAAGTAAATGATATTACTGCAAATAGTTTTGATGGTAATGATGTAATCACAAATTCGGCAACAGTAAATGGTGATGTTTTTGTAGAAGGTAGTATCGATATTACTGGCCCAGATAGAGTTATTAATTTTTACTCTGATGTAGCTAATATTGATTATAGAACTGGTATTCACTTCCATGAGGGTAATCCCAGTTCCGATGCCCGAATGAAGATTGACTATAATGCGGAGGATGAACTTCCTTCCAATGGTCAAATTGAAATCTTTGGTTATAACCTAGGTGGAACATCTGCACCACCAGGACTGCCACTTAACGAGAATATGCTCGTCGTATTCAATAGATATGGTGAGGTTGGTGTTGGTAGTACAAGACCATCTGCATTCCTTGATGTTGCTGGTGATCCAACCAGACCAAGTGCAGTCTTTAATCATTATGTTGGTATTGGTCTAACACAACCAACAACACATTTGGATGTCATTGGTAATGCAGAATTCACGGGTGTTGTTACTGCAACAACCTTCATTGGCAATCTAACTGGAACCGCAACCACAGCAACGTTAGCTGATACTGCAACCGTTGCAGAAGGACTCACTGGAACTCCAAATATTGTTGTTGGAGTTATTACTGCAACAACCTTTATTGGTGATGGATCTGGAATTACTGGAATTACTGCAGAGGGTAGTGGTATTGGAGTCAGAGACAATGATGTAACTGTTGGTACTGCACAGACAATTAACTTTGGAACAAATCTATCCGTAACTCCAGTTTCTGCTGGTATTGTTACGATCACGGCAAGTGGTGGAAATACAGGTGCCGCTGGAACATGGGCCGTAACTTCTGCTGGTATTCATACCACAAAGAGTGTTGGGGTCGGTACAACTAATCCACAGAGCACATTCCAGGTTGAAAGATTTGGTGTTCAGACTGGATTCGGAACATTCACGGCCATTGCTGGAATTGCACATACAATTGATACCTATGATATCACGGTCACGGACTTCAAGACCGCCGAATATACTCTCTTCTTTGAGTACAACAATAATATTCAGTCTGAGAAGGTTCTTATCATGCAGGATGGTATAACTGCATATGCACAAGAATATGCCGTCATGTCCAATCCGAGCCTGATTATTTCTGCGACTGGTACATTATCTGGTAATGATTGTAAATTGGAGATTACTCCAGAAACTGGAGTCAATGGATTAACAACCTATAGATTCGCTAGACAAACGATTCTCTAAAATGAAATTTACAATCTGTGTCACAAAAGCTGAGTACTGGCAAGAGATACATGACCTTCTTTGTGGTGAATCATCTTGCCCACATATTCCAGATCGTGTTGTTTCTTGTACTGATGATAAACTTCATAGTCCCACAAGAGGAACTTTTGATTTGACCGCAGATGAGGCTGATGAACTCAGAAATCATGAATACATTAAATGGGTAGAACTCTGCCCAACATGTAATGCTGATGCATATCCACCACCAGTGCATTTTTCAAGTAGATTCAAGGGTGAAGTTAAAATCTATAGAGAACTTGATAGTCTTGGGCCACCAGCAAGTAATCCAACATCTGCAGAATTGAACCGTGTCGGATGGTCAGTAAAAAGAGTTGGTATTAAAACCAATGGTGATTTTTGGACTGGAAATGGAAACTTTGCCGCAAAGTATGGTGATGTAAGTTATAGTCTTACTGGAAAAAATGTTGATGTTGTGATTCATGATTCTGGTGTTCTCCAATATCATCCTGAGTTCATGGATGCTAATGGACAATCTAGAGTCAGAGATATTGTTCTTGATGGTCCATATCACATTGATCCAGATTACTTCATCACTAATGGATACACCTATACCAAAGACGATGGTCGAACTGGAATCACCACAACCTCAGCTATTGATTGGTGGGAAAATAATGCAAGTAGATCCGCAGAATTTTCATCCGTAGGTACTGTACAAATCTCTTCAGTATATACTGCAGCTAGATCAATGGGTTATAGATTGGATGGAGTCAATTCACTCATTGATGGTCATGGAACGGCATGTGCTGGTTTGGCTGCTGGTAATAATATGGGAGCTGCATTTGAAGCAAACATCTGGAATGTTCCTGGTATTGGTGATAATGTTTTTATGGGTATTGAGGCAAATTATGATTTGATCAAAATCTTTCATAAGTATAAACCAGTCAATACTGAAACAAACATCAAGAATCCAACGATTGTGAATGGAAGTTGGGGATATATTGCTGGATTTGATTCTGCAGATGGTCAGATTAGTTATAAGTTCAGAGGAACGACAGGGACTTTTGATGCAGGAGCATCAACCACCGATGCCGTCACTGCAATGAAAAACTATCTGTATGGTGCTGATTATGAATGGTCAACATCCTCAAGATCAAGTTCCACCGATACTGCTGCAAATGAAATGATGGCTGAGGGTGTGATTTATGTTGCAGCTGCTGGAAATAATAATCAGAGACTTGGGATCGGATCCATGGATCCAGATCGATTAAATTATATGGAAGATGTATTCTTTGGTACTACTGATCCAAGACCAGAGTTTCCTGCTGGTACTGTTCCATGTAATCATCGCGATTGGTTGAATCCACAGGGTATCGGTTTTGATGAAACTGTTGATCCAGAATTTCATCCAGTTGTTTGTGTTGGTGCCCTGGATGATTATGTTGGACTATCAAATGGTTTGTTATTTGAAAGAAAGGCAAATTATTCCAATAATGGATCTGGAATTGATGTCTGGGCTCCTGCAGATGAGACTTTGGCACCTGGAACAAATGGTATTAGTGGTTATATTGATTATCAAAGATATGATGACAATCGATTCTATGATTGTTACTTCAATGGAACATCGGCAGCTGCTCCAGTTGTCACTGGTGTGATCGCACTATATCTTCAGTCATATCCCACGGCAACCTCAAGACAGGTTCATAACTGGTTGAAGAGAATTGCAACTATTGATGTTGGTGAGATGCTTTGGAATCAGCAGGGTGATGATGATGATACATCATTGACTTATTGGACTGCATATTATAATATGAGAGGTGCAAGGAAAGGAATTTTATTTAATCCTTTTGATAATGATGATAGAGCATCTATCAATGGTGTTGAGTTTTCTGGTGATGGATTTTCATTCACTCATTCATAAATAATTAAAAAATCAGATGGCTGATAAGAATTTTGGAGTTAGACGAGTAGAACTTATTGGTTCTTCTGGCACTCCCAACATTACTAGTCCCAATAATCTGAATCTGAATGCAAACACTGTTGCAATCAGTACTGATCTTATTATTGGTGGCCAAGTTAATAGTGATATAATTGTTGCCATTGGACAATCAGTTGGTATTGGTAGTACACAACCAACAAGCCCCTTGGATGTCAAGGGAACAATTAATGCAGACTATTTTGATATTGAAAATTTTAATGTAACTGGAATTCTTACTGCATCGAATGTAGATCTCGGAACTTCAACACTTGATAATCTAAATGTTTCTGGTGTTTCTACATTCCAAGGTGATGTAAATCTTGGTGATGATGATAAATTGAGACTTGGTGCTGGAACCTTTTATGGTAATGACTTAGAGATTTATCATTCATCGTCATTAAATGCAAACTTTATTGATAGTAATGTATCTAATTCTGTTGGGTTATATATTAGGACAACTATCGGAAACATAGAATTTAAACTAAAAAATAAAGCAGATAATGCTCTTAAATTAATTGAGGATGGTGCAGTAGAACTTTATTATGACAGTTCTAAGAAACTTGAAACTACTGGTGTTGGTGCCACTGTATTTGGAACATTAGAAACCCAACAATTAAATGTCACTGGTGTTTCTACATTCAATAATAATATTGATATGGAAGGTGACATCATCTTTGGAACACAAGGTGATAAACTCATTTTCACTTCTTCTAATTTTCCTGCTTCTGGTGGTTCTATTGAGATTGCCACAAATGGTGCGAATTATGCCACGATTGCGGGCAATTCAAAACAACTAAGAATTTTTAATGACACTGATAGTGCCTACTCCATTGATATGAGAGCGGGTAAATATAGTTGGAAGGATGAAAATGCCGATTATTATGCAAGCTGTTCTAATGGAAGTGTAAAACTATATCACCCAGGTACTAGTGGTGGCATTCTTGATCAAAAATTTGAGACCACTGGTGCTGGTGTTACTGTCACTGGAACAGCATTTTCTAATCAGTTAAATGTCTCTGGTGTTTCTACATTCCAAGATCATGTTGTTATAGGTGATGGAAAATCAATACAGATTGGTCCTACTGGTGATCAACTTTCATTAGAATATGATTCTGCTGGGTTGGGACTTATACGACAGAATAATAATTTATTCCTGTTATCACCAACAATTACAGTTGGAAATTTAGATTCATCTAAGACTTCAGCGGCTTTCTCTCCGACAGGTTCAGTAGAACTTTATCACAATAATAGTTTAAAGTTTACTACTCAAAACACTGGTGTTACTGTAACTGGAAATGTAAATGCAACAACCGCAACGTTTACTGGAACTGGTGCAGTTGGCCTAAATACTGGTACAACGGCACAGAGACCCGCATCACCAGATGCTGGTATGATTCGTTATAACTCTGAGAATGAGCAGTTTGAGGGGTATTCTAGTTCATGGGGAAGTCTTGGTGGAGCCTCTGGATCTGGTGGAGATGCAGTATTCTATGAAAATGATAATACGGTGACGACTAGTTATACAATTACCTCAGGAAAGAATGCCATGAGTGCTGGGCCAATTACGATTAATGCTGGAGCCACGGTTACTATTCCAGCAGGTTCTGTTTGGACAATCGTATAAGGAGGAGTCATGTCTGTATCTATTAATGGGTCTGGTTCAATTACTGGTGTTAGTACACTTACTTCTGAGGTAGAAGTTCCAAATATAAGTGTAGGCACTGGTGGCACTGTAATTACAACAACTGATGATGGTAATGTTGGCATTCAAACATCAAATCCTCTTACTAAATTGGACATTAGTTGCCCACAATTTGATCCTGCAGGACAATTAAACACAACAACGAATTCCTCTCAAAATACGGGAATCAATTTAAATTATCATGGTGGGGATGCCTCTGGTGATGCTGGAGCAGGTATAAAATTTGCACAAAGATGGTGGAGTGCTGGTGAACCACAAACTTTAATATCAACGGCTGCGATTTATGGTTATAAGAGAGGTCCTACTGGAACTTTTGGTGGTGGGATAAAGATTGCAACTAGTAATGGAAACTCTAATAGTCTTGCTGATAGACTTATAATTGATGATTCTGGTAGGGTGGCAATGCCATACCAACCTGCATTTTATGCATATAGGGCTGATAATGCGAACCAGGTGGCTTCGGGTGATCAGGTTTTTAATGGAACAAAGACAAATAGGGGCGGTCATTATTCTACATCAAACGGCAGATTTACTGCTCCTGTTGCGGGTGCTTATTTCTTCTCTTGTTCTATCCAATTATATGGAGCACCAACTACTGGTCATGCGTTGAGTTTCAGAATCAATGGAACTGATTTTCATGGATCTCAAAGCAGTAGTAATCCTGTTTATGATGAACCTGCAGGAAACCATCATATGTTATATTTCTCGGCAGTAATCTCTCTTGCTGCAAACGAATATGTAACTGTTTGGACTGATAAGACTGTAAGAGGAATGCAATCATATTTCACTGGTTATTTTATAGGATAAATATCTAAAAACACGATATGGCTAAGATTAAACTTACGGGTGAATCCAGTGGATATGTAGAGATTTCTGCTCCAAGTGCAGCAGGAAATAATACATTAGAACTTCCTGCAAGTGGCACTAAGATTGTTGTGTCTGATGGTAGTGATAATATTAATGTTAATGCGATAAACGTGACTGGTGGTTCTGTTGGCATCGGTACAACTAATCCACAAAAATTAATTGAAGTTGGTGCGGCAAATACAACATCAAAATTTCAATTAAGCCCACATGGTGGTGGGTGGGATATTGGAGCAACTAGTGGAAATATAGCACCTCACTATCAAACTAATTTGTCACTTTACACTGGTCAAATTGGATCAGGATCTTTAAGATGGCAAATTGATAGTAATGGATATATGAGTGTTCCATTTCAACCAGCATTTAGAGCAACAAGAGAAGGCAGTAATTCTGTTATAACGAGTGCTCAAAGATTGCCATTCAATAGTACTAGTGCCAATGGTGGATTTGATAATACAAATTCCTATAATACCTCAAATTATACTTACACGGCACCAGTTGCTGGAGTTTATTTTTTCACTGTTTCTACATATACAAATGTAAATGCGGATTCAATGTATGATATTAGAGTTAATGGGATATATCGTCAAAGAATTGAATTAAGACAATCAAATGGGGATGATATTGGTGAAAATACTATTATTCATGGAAACTGTATTGTAAAATTAGCACAAGGTGATGTAGTTGATGCTTATTGGTCATCTGACACAATTGAGTTAATTCAAGGTAATGGATTTATACAGTTTTCTGGCGCAAAAATATCTTAATAAATAATTCCAAACATTTAAAATATAACCATGGATTATACTGTTACTTTAACTGAAGCAGAAAATAAGGCAATGGAATATACTGCTGCTTCTGTTCAAGACTGGATTGACAATGCCGCACACAATCGTGCTCGTATTGCAATTGACGAGATCTGCAAGATTTATACTGATCATAAACTCAATAATAACGAAGCAATCACCGTAGTCGGTAAGGATGCTATGGTTCTTGCTGCTTTTGAAGAGGGCCTGGTCAAGACTGCAGCACAGAGAAATCAGGAAACGGCTGCTAATTCCCTTTCTTCATAATAAATACCAAAAAAGACTGATATAACATGTCAACTATTCGTGTCAGTAAAGTAGAATCTGCAGAATCCCCTTCAAATAATATTGAATTAACTTCAAGTGGAATCGTCGTTTCTGGTGTTACTACGGCAACCAATATAGATGTTACGTCTATTAATAGTCTAAATTATCCTACTGCTGGTCCGCTAAGTAACAGGAACCTCATCATCAATGGGGCTATGCAGGTGGCTCAGAGGGGTACATCAGGCACTTCATCGAACGGGAATAACAACTTCGTTGTAGACCGTTTTAAGGGTAATGTTGGGACCAGTCCAGCTGTCATTACTCAGTCTCAAGAAACGACAGGCGCTCCTGATGGATTTCAAAATTGGCTAAAGGTCGTAGTTACAACGGCGGATACTAGCATTGATGCAGCTGATTACAGCACCATATATCAACACATTGAAGGGTACGATTTTGCTTGTGCAAATTATGGCACTAGCAATGCACAAGAAGTAACTGTTAGTTTTAAATTTAAAACAAATAAGGCGGGAACCTATTGTATGATTCACCGCAATAACGCAGCGGATAGAAACTACATTCATGAGTTTACACCAGTTGCTGATGGCAATTGGCAGACCATTACTTATACGGTACCTGGTGACATTACTGGAACTTGGGAGAAAACAAATCTCAGGGGTTTGCGTTGGGAATTAACCATCGCAAATGGAACGGCTTTTCAATCACCTACGGTTGGATCTTGGTTTAGCGGTACTTATTATCATTCATCCCCTAATCAAGTCAACTTTTTAGATAGCACTTCTAACGAGCTTGGCATCACTGGAGTTCAAGTAGAGTTGGGTTCCAAGGCGACCCCGTTTGAACACCGCCCAATCGGAACTGAACTTGCACTGTGTCAGAGGTATTTTTATAGACCTGATAGTGCTCGCCTCATGAACATGGTCTTCTATTTGTCCAACACAGCGTATGGCTACCTCTCGTTTCCAACACAAATGAGAGCTTCCCCCACGCTTGCGCAAAGCGGCAATACCGATGATTGGATCTTTTATCACAGTGGTACTCCAGATACTTTTACCAACTTTACCGCAAACGCAACGAGGCAAGTGGTTGAGTTGGTCATAGGTGCTGGGATATCTGGCAATAGTGGCGAAGGTGGTTTTGTTAGGGCTGCTAGTGGGACCAGTTATCTCTTTTTTGATGCCGAACTTTAATCACGAGAACTAACCATGACTTACACCTACACCTGGGCCGACGCTGACCAAACCAGCCTCAAGCGTGAAGACACCGACGGCAACGTCGCCTTTGTCCCCACGGATCCAGCCAACAGCGATTACGCCGAGTTTCTCAGCTCTGGTGCTACTGCTGCTGATTACGTCGCACCACCAGAACCTGCACCATTAACAACAGAAGAAAAGCTCAACGCAGCTGGACTTACAGTTGAAGAGCTACGTACATTATTTGGACTACCTGAACCACTACCCGCTGACGAGTAACAAATTGGGTCATCCGTGCTATAATAGATAGTGTGCGGATGACCTTTTTGTATGTTTGCAATTGGAATGGAAGTCGAGTACCACGGGAACGTTGGTATCATTGACTTTATGTGTAGCAGGTATATACGGATCAAACTACCTTGTTTAGAAGGTAGGAATAATCCGTTATTGGTTGTCTATTCTGAATTTCAGAAAGAAGTTATAGTTTTAAAAGATAGCTCAAAATGACATTCACCGTATATTCAAAAAACAATTGCCCATACTGCCATAAGATCAAACAGGTATTTGACTTGACAGAGCAGAAGTACGTGGTCTATAATCTTGATGTAGACTTTACCAAGGATCAATTTTATGCAGAGTTTGGTGAGGGATCCACCTTTCCACAAGTATCCGTAGAAAACAAAAATATTGGGGGATGTAGTGACACAATTCAATTCCTCAGGGAACAAAAAATCCTCTGACCTACCCATAAATAGAGGTGTAGACCTTATTCTGAACGGAGTCAAAAGGCCAAAGCAAATATTTAATCTAGATTTCAAACAAAAATTTAGATTGTTCAAAAGAGAATTTTCATTGCAACTAAAATTTTCTTTTGATGTAAAAAAACAAAAAGTCTAGGAGAGGACCCATGTTAGCAGTTTCACTTGTTTTAGGTACATTCCTCATTATTGGTGCTTTTCTCACAGGGTCAATTTTTGGATGGATAGTTAGAGAGAATGTAGTATCTTTTAATGTTCCCCAAGGATTGCATCCAGAGATGTATGATGATGAAGGAGGAGTTCTCCCAGACCAACTAATCGCATTTCGCTTTGAAACTCTTGACAACGAAGAAGAAGATTATGACTAAAATGGAGTTTATTCATGGCTAAAAAATTACCACCTAACCCGCTTCAAACTGAAATTCTGCAAGCGGTATCAAGTGCAAAAACCAAGGCAGAAAAAGTTAATCTTTTAAAAGAATATCGCAATCCAGCCTTGGTTTCACTTTTGATTTGGAACTTTGATGAATCAATTACAAGTGCTCTTCCTGATGGAAATGTGCCATATACAAAAAATGATAAACCAATAGGGGACGGCATCTCACGTTTGGTAAGTAACCAGCGAATGTTTTATAACTTCGTGAATGGTGGCAATAATGATTTATCACGTACTAGACGTGAATCCCTTTTTATTGAATTGTTGGAATCACTGCATTCAGATGAAGCAGAACTGCTCTGTTTAGTAAAGGATAAGAATATTGGAAAGAAGTATCGAGTCACCAAGAACGTTGTTGCCGAAGCCTACGAGGACATCCAGTGGGGAAATCGGACCTGACTTTATGACTTGGACAGAAGAAGAAATTAAAAGCAGTCGCCAAAAGTATGGGGTCACAATCCTAAAGGCAAATTGTGATCCTAAGGATGCTGAAGACAAATCTCTTCCAACAGATGCATATCTTGTAGAATATACAATTGATGATGAAACATTCTATGACATTACAAGAGCTGCAAAGCAAGTAAAAATGTTTGATATGTATTGGGACAAATTCAAAAGTGGATTTGTTGGTTTTAGTTGGACAAAAGGATCTGTTAATCCCAAAATGTGGGGATACAAACCTAAGGAGGAAAAGAAAAAACGTTGAGGTTATGCTAAAATGTATGAAGAACTGAATTGTTTTGAGGAAGCACTCAAACACTTTGGTACAAGAGTTGAAGTCATCACTGCTATGGAAATGGCAAAAAAGATCTCTGCTGAGGATGCTTATCAGATGATCAAGGATGAACTCAAAGAAGTGAAAAAATGTCGTAAACTTTTCAAGAATGAATCATGTTAAACTGATCTCTGTCACTCCCGATGCAGAGAAAAACATTGCCTATTGTGCTCGCGTAAGTAATCCTAATAATCAGGAGAATGAGAAGATTGCTGGTCTTCTGAAATACTGCATCAATCATAAGCACTGGAGTATTTTTGAGCAGGCATTCATGACCCTGGAAATTAATACCACCAGGGGACTGGCGGCCCAAATCCTGCGGCACCGTTCGTTCACATATCAAGAGTTTTCCCAACGGTATGCAGATTCATCTCTGCTTGCCGATCAGATTCCAATGTTTGATCTTCGTCGTCAAGATACAAAGAATCGTCAGAATTCTATTGATGATATTGATGACTTCACTAAGCAAGAGTTTGAGATTCAGATTCAACGGCACTTCGCTTCTGCCATGGATTTGTATCAGGCAATGCTTGACAAAGGAATTGCAAAGGAATGTGCTCGTTTTGTGCTTCCTTTGGCCACACCAACAAAACTTTACATGAGTGGCTCAGTTCGTTCATGGATACATTATATCGATCTGAGATCTGCTAATGGTACTCAGAAAGAGCACATGGACATTGCCAATGAGTGCAAGTGTCTTTTTGCGGGTCAGTTTCCAGTGATTGCAGAAGCACTTGGATGGACAAAACATAATGAGTGAATCCATTTATTTGAAGAATAATTTTCTTACTGATGCAGAGTGTGATTTCCTAGTTTCATATTTTGAAGATAGGGAATCTTCCTCATATTATTACGAATGCAATAAGACAAACACTTTATTGTTACGTTCAAGTGTTATTGATAATATTGATGATCAGTTAAAACCTTTCTTCAGTAAGATTCAAAATCTAATTGCAAAATTAGAGGGTTCAAATCTTTATGTGAATGTTTCTGAAATTGTAAAATGGCCTTCGGATTCATCAAAGATGAATCCACATTTAGATAGAGAAGATGATTTGTTTGGAATTATCATATACTTGAATGATGATTTTATTGGTGGCAAGACCTATTTTGAAAACGGTATTATGATCACACCAAAAAAAGGAAGTATTCTTTTCTTTACTGGAAATAAAATTAGGCATGGTGTTACGTCTAGTTTTGGTAATGATAGATTTACATTAGCTTGTTGGATTAGATCCAAATAATATCTAAATAATTGTGTTGAGATTCTAACTTATGGCAACATATCCAGTAGTTCATCTTAAAACGGGTGAAACAAAAGAAGTGAAAATGAGCGTTCATGAATGGGACCAGTGGCGAGAAGAGAATCCAGATTGGTCGAGAGACTATTCTGATCCAAGTACCTGCCCTGGTGTAGGTGAAGTTGGCGAGTGGAAAGATAAACTCGTCGCAAAAAGACCTGGTTGGAATGAGGTGCTCGATAGAGCATCGAAAATGCCTGGTTCAAACGTAAAAAAAATCTAGTAAGAACTTCTTATGCCTGCAAGAAAGAGAAAGAACCAACAGCAACCAATTGGAGTTGGCCTTACCGCCAAGCAGATGAAAAGGAAGAAACCAATCAACTCAGATTTACTTCTGGACATTAATCCATTAACGGATAATCAAAGAAGATTTTTTGAATCATATTCAGAAGATAAACATTTAGTTGCCTATGGTTGTGCTGGAACAGGAAAGACTTTTATTGCACTCTATAATGCCCTACAAGACGTTCTTAATGAAGTTACACCATATGAGAAGGTTTACATCGTAAGATCCCTTGTAGCGACCAGAGAGATTGGTTTCCTGCCTGGTGATCATGAGGATAAGTCATCTCTTTATCAGATTCCATATAAGAATATGGTAAAGTATATGTTTGAGATGCCTACAGATACAGACTTTGATATGTTGTATGGTAATCTTAAAGCTCAGGAAACTATCAGTTTCTGGAGTACTTCATTCATTCGTGGTACTACATTCGACAATGCAATTCTAATCATTGACGAATTCCAAAACCTGAACTTTCATGAACTAGATTCTATCATCACTCGTATTGGTGAGAATAGTAAGATTATCTTCTGTGGTGATGCCACTCAATCTGATCTAACCAAGACTAATGAGAGAAATGGTATTGTTGATTTCATGAATATTCTACGCAAGATGCCATCTTTTGATCTTGTTGAATTTGGTGTTGAAGATATCGTAAGATCTGGTATAGTTAAGGAGTATCTACTAGCAAAAATGGATTCTAATTTGTAATGTTTAACCATATTGAACTAGATCTACATGATTTAAAAAGAAAGGAGATTGATGGTGTAAGGCATTATGTGATTCCAGAATCTAATGATGAACTCCTACATTTTGTCTCGATTACTTCAGTCATCAGCTGGATTAATCGAGACAAATTTTCTAAGTGGAGAAAAAAGGTTGGTGATGAAGTAGCAGATAGAACAATGAGGAAAGCAGCCAGTCGTGGTACTGACATGCATACATTGGTCGAACATTATCTTAAGAATGAAGATCTTCCTAAGGTTCAACCACTCTCAGAACTCTTGTTCAAAATTGCAAAAAAAGATTTAAATAAGATTGGCAATATTCACTGTCTTGAAAAGGCACTATATAGTAAGCGCCTAATGGTGGCTGGAACCGTCGATTGTATTGCAGAGTACAATGGCGAGTTGGCAATAATCGACTTTAAAACTAGTAAAAAACCAAAACCCAGAGACTGGATTGACCACTATTTTGTTCAGTGTGCAGCTTATGCTTGCATGTTATATGAACTTACTGGTATAATGGTAAAGAAATTTGTAATTATTATGTCATGCGAAAATGGAGAGTGTATTGTCTATGAAGAATATGATAAAGCAAAATACATCGAGTTGCTGGGTGAATATCTACGGAGATTCAATGAAAAATGAACTAAAAGAAGAACTCGAAAAGAAATTCATTACTTCAGAAAAATTCTGTCAAGAGATTGAACAGATTGTTCTGAAAGAGAAAATGAATTATATTGATGCAATCGTATTCTTTTGTGATAAGAATACGATTGAAGTTGATACTATTTCAAAGTTGGTAAGTAAACCACTGAAAGAAAAACTTAAGTGGGATGCTATTCGACTTAATTTCATGAAGAAGACTTCTAAGGCTAAATTGCCTATTTAAAAATGAATTGTAATTTTCAAGATTTTATTGGGGTATGGGATGATTTTGTTCCACCCCAATTATGTGATAATATTGTGAATCTTGCCGAAAGAATTACCCAACATAATGCACACAATTCAAAATTTACTGGTAATGGTGCTAATCAGTTTTCCGTAGAAGGTAAGACTGGTAGATATGATACTCAGATATATTTGACTGACTATGATTCTGAGTTGTGTGATGAAATCAATCATTATTTGACCACTTGTATATCTGAATATTGCGAGGAATACTCACATTTAAAGCAAATTAATCTAGCCTCATATATTATCAAATGTCAAATTACACCACCATCTGGTGGTTATCATGTATGGCATTATGAAAACATGTATTATGAGGAAGCATCTCGCGAATTAGTATGGTCAATATATTTAAATGATATGCCAGTTGGAGAAGCTGAAACAGAATTTCTCTATCAGAAGAGACGTATCGAAGCAAAAAGGGGGCGAGTATGTATTTTTCCTGCTGGTATGACTCATGTTCACCGTGGAAACACTGTATTTACTCACAATAAATACATTCTGACGGGTTGGGTTAACAAGGTTAAATAGCAAAATGAGTGATTTTATGAATTCAGAATTTGTCCAGCAAGAACTGGATGATATTCAAAGACTGCAGGAAGAAATTTATGCAGACTTTTTTTATTATGATACATTAGATGATGAAGATAAGATCGAACATCTTGATAAACTTCAACAACTCCTTGAGAAACAAAGCATCGTTTATACTCGTATGTCATTGAGTGATGATCCAGATGCAATTGAAAGAAAAGAATCCATCAGAGATTTTATGCTTATGATGGGCTTTGATAATGCATATGATGTCAACGCCGTCTTCTCTGAGATGCGTGAGACCATCCAAGAAATGAAAAACAACCTTGACTCCTGATCCAAAATCCCCTATAATAAACACGTTCACAACACAGGCCAAATCCGATGTCCTTTTCCGATCTCAAAAAGAAATCCTCTCTAGGTTCCCTCACCAACAAACTGGTGAAGGAAGTCGAAAAAATGACCAAGACTGGTGGTGGAGACGATCGTCTCTGGAAACCACAACTCGACAAGACTGGTAATGGTTATGCCGTTATCCGTTTCCTTCCTGCTCCCGATGGCGAAGATCTGCCATGGGCAAAACTGTATTCCCATGCCTTCCAAGGCCCTGGTGGTTGGTTCATTGAGAACTCTCTCACCACTCTCGGACAAAAGGACCCCGTATCTGAGTACAACTCTCAACTCTGGAACAGTGGTCTAGAGTCTGACAAAGATGTCGCTCGTAAGCAGAAGCGTAAGTTGTCCTACTACAGCAACATCTATGTTGTAAAGGATCCCGTAAATCCTGACAACGAAGGTAAGGTATTCCTCTTCAAGTTTGGTAAAAAGATCTTCGACAAGATCACTGCTGCCATGCAACCTGAGTTTGAAGATGAAGAACCCATCAACCCCTTCGACTTCTGGGCTGGTGCTAACTTCAAACTGAAGATCAAGAAGGTCGCTGGTTACTGGAACTACGATAGTTCTGAGTTCGCTCGTCCTCAGGCCTTGCTTGATGATGACGATGCCATGGAGGCAATCTGGAAGAAACAGTATTCTTTGGAAGCACTAGTTGCTCCTGATCAGTTCAAGTCATATGATGAACTGAAGACTCGCCTTGACTATGTTCTTGGTATCAAGGGTACTCCTAAGTTCCAAGATCAAGAGACTGTTGAGGAAGAAGAACAGTTCCGCCGTGAGAATCGCGGTGAGGTTGCTCCTGCACCATCCTTCAAAACTGATGATGGTGGATTCAATGATCCCGACATCACTCTCTCAAGTTCATCTTCTAGTGATGAAGAAGATGATACTCTGAGTTATTTCCAACGTCTTGCTGATGCCTAGTCGTAGGACTTAAGTCTGATATTATCAGCCTTAATTGTACTTCTATTCACATACTGGGAGGATTTGTCGTAAGATAATTCCTCCCTTAAGTCTATCAGGGCTTGAGTGACATATTCTTCTTTCAGAAGAGTGATTGATCTCTTTTCCTCATTCTTGCGAATTTCATACTCATAGTTAGTAACTGATCTTAGTGGTCTTATGATCGTGGATGAATCATCTGGATCAATTATTTCAAAATCAGAATCAACAACAATACCAGCAGGATAAACTAAACGATTCATGTCATCTCTGACTTCTGTTGATTCATAAAAAGCAATATCATTTATTTCGTTCCCGTATTTTTCGGATGCAAATTCATATAATTCTTTATCAGACAAAGGCCATTGATCCTTTATGTTCACAATATTGTTACAGATGAGAACCAACCAGTCTAACTCTGGATTACCATAGTAGTCATCGGCAACAATATCTGGTCTTTGTCCATCTTTTATTTCATATTCGTCAAATGCAGTCAACTCACTGATAAGATCATCTCTGAGTTTTGCTCTTCTAAAAATATTTTTGATTGTTACGTATTCCCTATCCGAAGCTCTATCTGATAGAGGTGATGGGTATTGTACGTTTGGAAGTTCTTTAAAATACATCAGTATCCTACTCCAATTTTGCCTTCTTTTTCATCATAATCATCAGCATAAACAGGTGCCAATTCTTGAAATGCCATACTCATGTTGATGATGGTTGGTGTTCCATCTTCATATGATGAATATGTTCCAGAACCAGTATAATCAACTGTTATATTTGTAAGTGCCATCTGTTTAAAACGATTCAAGAACTTATGATCACTTCCACCAGTTTTAAATCTCAGCTGAAAAATATCTGGAGTACAGATGAATACTTTATTTGTTGTCCTCTTTGCAGACATACTTTGTTTGAGTCGTCTTAATATCCTCTTTACCATTCTAGATTCAGCTTCATTTCTTGGCGCCAGTTGATAGTTAAATGAAAAGGTTCTAAGACCTGGCCCATCAAATAGGAGTTCCATATTTGGATTTAAGACTTGACCACTTTGTCTTGCCAGAACTTGGCCAAAACTTACATTACTACCAAAGGATTTTATTATTTGTCGTGCGATTGCTGAAGTGCCAGCCTTTCTTACATCATCACCCAATGCAGAAGATATTTCACCCATGTATTGCTGAAAAACCTGAGGCATTTCACTAAGATCTGATTGCATTACATCAGTGAGACCTCTTGTTGCAATATCTTCTAGGGGATTCATAGTTCCACCATTCCAAGTAACACCATTTGCAGCTGTGATACTTGTTGGAATTGGTAGGATTATGGATGCAACATAATTGGGTGATTGATTGCCAAGTCCAGCAGATAGGTTTCTTTTAAGTGCTTGCCCCTGCAACTTTGATGGTTTATACCTAATAATATCCATCAAAAGATAATCCGACTGTCTATCAAGAGTCGCTAGTGGATATCTTAGAGATTCAGAAGCCATTTTGCTTTTTAAATATTTAGACGATAATTTTGATAGGGAATACTTCTTAGATCACTTAACTCAGAAGACTTGACCAAATGAACGGCACCAATGACTTCTTCATTAGTATAATTTCTAAAATTTCCCCAGTGATAATTAATGCCACGAAAACCCCATTCAAAAACACCAACCACGGCTACTAAAGGGTTTTGGTCATATTTAATAAATTGTGTTTTTGGCCCATAAACAAAAGTACAGTAATTACCAACTTCAAGATCTGTTGCCTCAACGGTATCATCCAAAAGTTCTAGAATCTCCATCATTAAATCGTCAGGATCTTCTGCACCAGTCATCTTATCAATCAGAGGCTGAACTCTACTGGATGATTGTTGTCTTTGTTTGAGTGTTTTTCTTGGCATTACTTAATACCTAGATCATCTTCAGTAAGAATCTTAAATTGCCATTTACGATCTTCACAGAAGTCTCTTGCAGCCTTCCACTTTGCCTGGTTCTTGGCATACTCAGTCACTTCATAAATGTATGACTTTGTTTTTTTGCTTTGAACTTTTGGTTCTTTACACTGTTTTTTTGGTTTAACTTCAATCACATATTTAACAATACTTCCATTACTTTCACGAACCTTGATATAGAAGTCTGGAAAGTATCTGTGAACTCTGGAATCAATTGGTGAACGATATGGAATCCAGAACTCTTCACTACCCCATTCAAGAACATTCTCATTCAGGTCACAATAGACCATGAACTTTCTTTCCCATAGAGACCTATAAATAATGTTAGTTGGGTCTCCTCTATATTTTTTTGTGTTTGAGGGGATAAATTTACCTTTATATGACATTCATAAAAATTTTCACTATAGGTATTTAGAGTGCCAAGTCCAAAAAGAATCTCAGATATTAAAAATACAATATCCAGAGTTGCTCAGTCTTCTCATTATGAGGTAAATTTTAGTGGATTTCCATATAAACTGAACAATGCTTTCAGTAGTCATTCACTATATAAGAATTTCATCTCTAGAAATCTTGGCCTATTATGTTATGATGCAACTCTTCCTGGTTCATCTCTTGCAACCACAACTATTGAAGGAAATTTTACTGGTGTTCAGCAGCAGTATGCACATACAAGAATATTTAATAACATATCTCTAGGTTTTTATTGTGATTCTGATTACCAAGTCTTAAAGTTTTTTGAGGCATGGATTGAATATATTAGTGGTGGAGGAACTGCAGATAAAAGGCAAAGGGGATATTTCTATAGAATGAGATATCCAGATCAATATAAGTGTGAAGGCCTAAGAATCTCAAAGTTTGATCGAGATTACAGGAATGGTGTTCAATATAACTTTATATCTGCATTTCCAGTATCAATTAGTGGAACCCCCGTTTCCTATGAGGCATCTAATTCCATACTAAGAATTAGTGTTGACTTTAATTTTGATCGTTATGTGATGTCACATCTGGGATCAGGTTCTGGTGGATACCCAACAAGTTCTGGTTCATCTTCTGGTTCATCTTCTGGTTCATCACAACCAACTCTATCTGATCTATTTAATTTCAGTAACACATTTAGTTCAAATAATAATAATGGATCCTATCAATATAATTCTTCTTTGGAGGGATATTTTACATCCGATTCAACGGCAAATACAAATCAACTGAATCAGGCTCTGCTTGATAACTGGATTAATGGTAAGGGATTATCTTGGGATCCCAGTGCGGTTGCAACTTCAGACAAACTAAATTTTGTTGCCAGATCATGATAAATAAAAAAAATATCATAGTATATTATGCCTTTACCAAAGTCTACGACTCCTGTTTATGAACTTGAGTTGCCTTCGATCAAGAAAAAAATTAAGTATCGCCCCTTTCTAGTCAGAGAAGAAAAGGTTCTTATCATGGCACTGGAAAGTGAAAACATGAAGCAGATTAGTGAGGCTGTCAAGAATGTTTTATCTGCATGTATCATGTCAAGGGGCATCAAAGTTGATAGTCTTTCAACATTTGATATTGAATATCTATTTTTGAATGTTCGTGGCAAGTCTGTCGGAGAACTGATTGATGTTATTGTCACTTGTCCAGATGATGGGGAAACAACGGTAGAAGCACAAATCAATATCGATGACATCCAAGTAAAGTTTGATGAAGAACATTCTAGAGACATTGAACTCGATAGTAATTTGACACTCAGGATGAAATATCCATCACTTAATGAGTTTGTGAAGACAAATTTTAATGATAAAGAACTTGATGTTGATCAGGGATTTGATATCATCTCAAATTGTATTGATCAAGTTTATAATGAAGAAGAATCCTGGAATGCTTCTGATTGCACCAAGAAAGAACTCAGTGAATTTGTTGGTAACTTGACATCTTCTCAGTTCAGTAAAATTGAGAAGTTCTTTACAACCATGCCAAAATTGAGTCATACATTAAAGGTGACGAATCCAAAAACTGGTGTCGAGAATGAAATTGTTCTTGAGGGCCTGGCATCTTTTTTCGGATAGCCCTGGCACATGAGTCTCTGACTTCATATTATCAAACTAATTTCGCCTTAATTCAGCACCATAAATATAGTTTGACGGAGTTAGAAGATATGATGCCATGGGAAAGAGAAGTATACGTTTCTCTTCTCCAAGCATATCTAGAGGAAGAAGATTTAAAACGTAAACAAGCAAATGGCATCTAAGATAACAATCGACACATCAAGACTTTTACCTCCTGCTGGTCAAACCTCAAGAGGTCGTGGTGGTGCGATTGTTCAATCAACTGGTGGTGGGATTGTAAGAAGTTTAGGGCAATCATTTTCTGGTGCCGTACAAGAAATAACTAATGTTAGAGAGAAACAGCAGCAACAAACATTCACGTTTCTCTCTAGACAATTACAGGCAATCAATAACAATATCTTAGCCGTTGCGAATAATATTACGGCACTCACAAGTGCATTACAGGCAGATACAAGACAAGAAGAAGCAAATATACAACAAACAAGAGTCCAAAGAATTAGATCCGCAGAAAAAGAATCCTTTGGTCGTGCTGAGAATATTCTAGAAAATAGAATTGTTAGGGCATTGACAGCACCAGTCAAGAAAGTTACTAGTGCTGTTCAGGGTGGATTAGACAAACTTAAAAATGCACTCATGCTCCTTTTTGTTGGATGGTTGAGTGATAAGATATTTAAAATGTTCCAGGCAGATGCCGAGGGAAATGAAAGTGAATTTAATAAACTAAAAAATGAAGTTGTTGTTGCTCTAGCAGCTGCTGGAGGAGCATTTTTAGCATTAAATGGTGGATTGCTTGGAATAATGGCAACCATTGGTGGGATATCAGCATCTGTTGCTGGGTTTCTACTCACACGACCATTTGTATGGTTAAAGAATTTATTCTTCCCAGCTAGACCACCAGTAAGTGGCGGTGGAGGTGGTCGTGTTCCACCAGCTGGTGGTGGAAGCAGTAGTGGCCGAGGCCAAAGTGGTGGAGGTCGCAGTGGAGGGGGTAGTAGTAGCGGAGGTCGCAGTGGTGGAGGCCAAAGTGGTGGAGGCCAAAGTGGTGGAGGCCGTAGTGGCGGAGGTCGTAGTGGGGGTCAAAGTGGAGGAGGAGCAACACCTAGAGGTGGTGGTGGAATTTTTGGAAGACTTGGTAGACTAATCCCATCTCCAATCAAAAATAATGTAAAGAAACTTGGCCAATTATTTCAAAGACCAAAAAATGCAGTTGTCAATCTCGGAAAAGGAATACTTCCATTTTTAGGTAGACTTTTAGCTGTCGCTGGTTTTGTTGGTGGTGCAAAAGGAAGAAT
>Ga0208547_1000271_pt1 | contig 29627 bp, 31 predicted proteins | sample DEB08_DNA_5_FD_185501 | JGI IMG/M metagenome (GOLD analysis project Ga0208547, IMG submission 185501) | Aqueous microbial communities from the Delaware River and Bay under freshwater to marine salinity gradient to study organic matter... | ecosystem: Environmental > Aquatic > Marine > Coastal ...
AAAGGCTAGAGGTAGTAGTTGCCCGCCCAGCAGGGCACAACTACTACACTTGCCTAGCCATAAAAGCGACGACTAGTTAAATCGAATGAAAGCATACATCGTACAACTACTTACTCGGGAGAGGAGAATAACAGGAAAGAACCCTGTGCTCGTAGAAGGCCTCACTCGGATAACATATCTGACACAACCAACCTGCCAAGCGTACAACCTACTGACACAGCCAACCTGCCAAGCTGGCAATCCAAGGATTGCAGGTCAGGCGGATGTCTCTACATCCGAAACCTCAGCATCGACTACCTTTTCATCCTTCAGGTTGGCAAGCTCGGCTCGGATCTCGTCCAGGCTCAAAGATTTCTTTACCTCGATGGTTTGGGTAGGCTCACCTTCATACTGGCGATGCTTGTCGATTAAGATGCCTGTAGCGATAGGGAGAACACCTGATGGGATTTCATCGTCATTAAGCTTCGTAATAAGCTTTTCTACGGCGAGATGGGTCGCAGTACCAATTAAGGATCGTAAATGCTTTTTAGACTCCTTCAGCGTATCTCCTTCACGGGATTTAACGATAGCTATGGTATGAGGAGAAACTTTACAGGTTTTGCATATCTGTTTGATTGTCGATCCTTCTGCCAACATTTTAACAACCAGGGCATAATCCTGTGGTCTTTGATCGAAGAACTTCTGACCTGTAAAGATGTTTGGACAAGCTTCCTCGGTCTTCAGATTTGCCGGAAGGTTCTCTGCTTGCTGGTAAACTCTCGGTCTTTTAGTAGGCATAAAATCAATCGGTGAGATAATTTGAGAAAGTATTCTCAATAAGGATCAACGCAAGTACAATTAGACATAATCACTATTTTACGCAATGAATAATGTCATACTAAGCATAAAAACCTGAAAAACATAATATATTATATCTTTTGTCAGAAATCACATACAAATTTTTGCCTCAGACAGGGGGGGAGGGGGTCCGGTCAACCTGGTCGGCGGCCACCGCGACCGATTGTGTCCCATAAAAAAATTTCCACTAATTGCTCCACATCGCTCCACGCATTGCTCCACATTGCTCCACATACCCAAATGCTGGAATATGTTAGGATATGTTAGGATATGTTAGGATTAGATGTTAAATCCCTGATTATCAGGATGTCCGAACAAAATTTCACTAATTTAAATAAATTACCGATCCCGAGGTGACCTACTATTGATAATCTGTTATCATTAACCCATGCCTCTTGACTGGACTCCGCACCCCGCCATTCCGCCCCTCAGCAAATCGGAGATGCTGGGAATGACTCCCGAGAATATTTTGGCATACTGGGAGAGGCGTGAGGAAGCGATCAAAGATGAAAAAAGTGATCCTTACAGATTTGGCTTTGAATTAGATACCTGGAAGCGGGCAGACGAACAGCTAAAGACTCACTCGGAAATCTTGGTAATGGGAGGGAATAGGGCAGGCAAATCGGAATGGGCGGCAAAAAGGGTAGTTCAGTCCCTCGTTGAAAACCCCGGCACGATCATATGGTGCTTAACAGAGACCTCGGCCAATTCGATTCAATTCCAGCAGAAGTTAATATTTAAGTATTTGCCTAAAGAATTTAAATCCTTGGGAAGAGGAAAGATTGGGTATGTCATGTATTCGCTCAGGAATGGCTTCACTGCCTCTAAATTTACACTCCCTAATCGATCCGAGTGTATTTTTAGATTTTGGCAACAGGACATCAGCACAATCGAAGGAGGGGAAATCGGCTCACCGCAGGAGCCAGTCAACGGAACCCATAATATCGGCTACTGGGCAGATGAATTGGTTCCGATGTCATGGGTAAATACACTTCGTTTTCGCACCGTGACCCGCAATTCCAAGGGAATTATCAGTTTCACGGCCGTGGACGGGTGGAACTCGGTGGTAAAGAGTATGCTTACGGGAGCGAAGACAGTGGAATCGGCAAAAGCGGATCTTTTGGATGGGGAAGAGGTTCCCCTGGTCCAACAGCCCATCCGCAAAGCGTCTTCCGTGGTGTATTTTCATACAGCGGCCAACCCCTTTGGCGGATGGGCGGCGATGAAGAATCAATTGGAGGGGGAAAAGAGGGAAACGATCCTTTGTCGGGCGTATGGAGTGCCTGTGAGGCAGTCTAGGGCTATTTTCCCTAATCTGACGGACAAGAATTTTGTGCAATCGGAAAAACTCCCTGATTTTACGGATGCGAACTGGGTATTATCGATTGACCCGGCGGGGGCAAAGCCCTGGACGATGGTATTATTTGCAATCGATGCACATGGGGTAGCATGGGCGGTCAAGGAGTTTCCTGATTTCGACACATGGGGAGGATGGATTGACCTGACCAAGGATAAGCTGAGTGCCGGCGAGGCGGCCCAACCGAATGGGTATGGGTTAAAGGATTATGCGGAGGAGATCCGGCGGATGGAATCGATCTGCGGGGATAATATGGTCACACGGATAATCGACCCGAGGTTGGGATCGGCGAGCTATCAGAAGTCGGAGGGAAGTTCCAACATAATAGATGATTTATCGGATGAAGATATTATCGTTCAGCCGGCGGAAGCGTTGGACATCGAGACGGGATTGCAGGCGATCAATAATTTATTGGCATGGGATCGGAGTGAGCCGATGGATTTAGATAATAAGCCCAGGCTGATGTTTAGCGATGAGTGTCAGAATCTGATTAGTTGTATGCAGGCATATCAGCCGAGTGCCGGGTTGAAATGTCCGAGTAAGGACTTTGTGGATAATGCCAGGTACTTCGCAGTGGGCAATTTTGAATACTTCGATGAGGAGGAATTAATCGCAACAGGAGGAGGGAGTTATTGATGGGCAAGAAGAATAAGGTAATACCTATAGCCGTTCGCCAGCAGATTGTTTTGGCGAGGAACTCGGGCATGAGTTGGCCGAAGGTGGCGGAGTTGGCAGGATGTGCGAGATCAACTGTCCAGCGGATTTACAAGGAGGAGAGCAAGCCGGTGGTCCCGCTCGAGGAGGTAAAGAAGACAGTGGAGATTGAGGAGGCGAGGGTATTGAAGATGGTCCCGAATGTTCGGATGATGCTGATATACTTTGAGCATAAGGAGGGGATCGGAAGATGCATTAAGAGGCCAAATGATAACCATCCACCCAAGAGCATGGTGCTGGTTAGAAAAGTCGAGGGGGAGGATGATCTGTATCGCAAAGCATGAGACGGATGCACAGATGCAGAGGAGGATCGATCTGATGCTTCGGGAGATGGTTGTGGAGGAGGCATTGGAGGCGATGAAGGAGGAGCGGGAGCCTGGCAGTTTCACGCTCGAGGAGATAGCGGATTTCATCGGTGTGTCGTTCAAGACAGTTGCCCGAATAGAGGCCAAAGCCCTGACAAATTTACGAAATAAAATGGTAGAATCCTAAAGGAGAAATTGGAGAAATTATGGAGAACGAAGTACAGATTTTTGAAGACAAGCCTGATGTGGATGAACTCAAGTTTGAGTTTGAGCGGGCAAAAGCAAATTTATCTACATGGATGGATAAAGCAGAAGATGCTCGGGAGGTTCGATTCAACGAGTGGGCAGGCAAGACGGGTGATGGTAAAAAGAGTGGACCTGAAGCATTTCCCTGGTCAGGGGCAAGTGACCTTGATCCGAATGTCATTAATCCTTTGATCGATGGCGATGTTGCCACCCTGACACAGGCTTTGACCAAGGCTAACCTGGTGGCGGCTCCCGTGGAGAGTGGAGATGTGGCATCGGCAAAGTTGGTGACGGAGTTTCTTCGCTGGCGGATGGGTACGATGGATGAACTGATGAGGGAGTCATCGATAGGAGCGAATTATTTATTACAGAACGGGGTGACCTTTTTTGGTACTTACTGGAAGCAGGAGAAGGCGAGAAAGTTTGAGCCGATCAGCCTCGAGCAGATTGCCCAGCAGTCGCCTGAACTGGCAATGGCGATAGAAGATCCCGAAATGAAGGAGGGAGTGGAGGAAATGTTTTATCCCCTCTTTCCAAAGCTCAAAAAGCGTAGGGTCAAGAAGATGCTTAATGAGTTACGGAAGAATGGTGAGACCGAAATTCCGACCGAAAAAGTGGTCGTAAATCGTCCGGCGGTTAAGGCATATGAGTTAGGCAGGGAACTGATCGTGGACAGCAATGTTATCGATTTGGAATCCGCCAGGAGCATTCACTGCATTCATTATTATTCTCCTGAAGCATTGAAGCAGAAGGTAAACGAGGGATGGGATGAAGCCTGGATTGATGAAGCGATTGAGAAGGCGAAAGACTTTTACGAGGAGAGATACAGCGACTCGGCCATGCATTATGATTATGGCACAAGCTATGGTAATCAGCATTACGAGGGCTTGATTCGGGTAGTTACTACCTATCGCAAGGAGTTGGATGAAGATGATGTTCCTGTTGTTACCAAGACCTGCTGGACGGATGAAATGGATGAAGCAGGATTCCATGAGCCGGTTGGATATGACGAGGGCAGGTATCCATTCGTGTGTATCACGCGAGAGCATTTAAACCATCGTTTACTGGACTCTCGCGGATACCCAGAGTTACTGAAGAGTTATGAGTTGGCGGTAAAGACAGAATTGGATAGTCGCCGAGACCGAGCATCGATGAGCACCATGCCACCGGTGGAATATCAGATCGGTAGACGACCCGAGCGTTTGGGACCAGGAGCACAGCTTGGGGTACGCCGTAGGGGAGAGGTGGGATTCATGGAAATCCCCCGTTATTCGCAAGCAAGCATGGAAGTGGAGATGCAAATCCGCCAGCTATGTAATCGCATCACAGGACGGGCGACTGGACCTGACGATGCGGTGGAGGCAAATGTGATAAAACAGCATTTGGTCAACTGCTGGCTCAGTGGATGGAAGGAAGTTTTGAAGCGGGTATGGTGCTTGGATCGGACTTACAGCGGACCGATGATTTGGTTTCGGGTTACAAATAATGAGCAGGGAGCACAGTTAATTTTGGACGAAACTGCTGAGTTGTATGATTTTAATATTAGCTGGAACTCGATGAACCAGGATGAATCCAAGGTGATCGAAAAGCTCGATACGGTTGGTAAGTTAATGTCGCAGTATGACAGGCAGGGCGTAAGCAGGTTCGACATTTATCTTAGAAAAGTAATTGAGGCAATCGATCCAAACTTGGCTAACGAATTAATCATGCCGACTCAGGAGGCTACCACAAAGGAGATAATTGAAACATCTAACGATATTGCCAAAATCGCATCAGGACAGGTTGTTAACGCCCCTGAAAATGGAGCAAATCCACAACTTAGGCTTCAAGTGTTACAATCGTACATCCAAGGAAGTGAAGCGATACCGGCGACCGATGTGCAGGAACGCCTGCAATCCGATGAAAACTTTGCGAAGAGACTTCAGACATATGCTGGTCAGTTAGAATTTCAGCAACAGCAACAAATGAACGCTAGGATTGGCCAACTAGGGACAGCCCCCGGCAATGTACCAGGTACATCGATGGCCGCTTAATCGAAAGGAATAATATCATGCCATACGGAAAAGGAACTTACGGATCGAAGGTTGGACGGCCTTCCAACAAAGCTAAAGCAATGGGACGGAAAAAAATGAGTCCGACTGTTAAGAAATTGCTGAAGAAGAAAAAGAAAAAGTGAGTAAAACTTATCGAGGCATTTCGTTTGACGGCTATAATAAGCCCAAGCGAACACCTAATCATCCGAAAAAATCTCATGTCGTTTTAATAAAAGACGGAGGCAAGGATCGGATGATTAGATTCGGACAACAGGGTGCAAAGACTGCCGGTAAACCAAAAACAGGTGAGAGTCAGGCGATGAAGAAAAAGCGAGCATCGTTCAAATCTCGTCATGGTAAGAATATAGCCAAAGGTAAAACTTCGGCGGCTTACTGGGCAAATAAGGTGAAGTGGTAAGATGCCAAAAGACGCTTGTTACAAGAAGGTAAAGGCTCGGGTGAAGGTATTCCCGAGTGCTCGGGCATCGCAACAAATCGCCAAGTGCCGGAAGTCCAAAGGACAGGTTCGCAAGACCGCCAAGGGTACATCGTTGAAAAGATGGGGATCAGAGAAATGGCAGGATACACGGACCGGCAAACCATGCGGTCAGGGTAAGTCTAATGAATACTGCCGGCCAACCAAAAGAGTTTCGAGTAAAACACCCAAGACCAAATCGGAGATGAGTAAAAGCCAACTGAAACGGAAAAAGGCTGAGAAATCGAAGGTGGGAATGGGCAGAAGAGTAAAACCCGTAAGAAGGAAAAAATGACATTATCAGATGCAGTTGCCGGACTCGGTGAGCAGACCGAGTGGGTAGTGATTAAGGATTTTATTAAAGAACAGAGGGATATGTGCCTGGTCGATTTTCAGGACTATACTCATGTGGACAATCCGCAGAAGCTTGCCCGTCTATCGGGAGAGATTGCAGGACTTACCCGAATATTGGAGGCGTTGGATAATGCCGAAACTGACACCCCATCAGCAATTTAAAAACGCCCACAGGGCATTGATCAATCGTTGGATCGAAGAGTCTGACATTGAGGATACTGAGATCGCTAAAATCGCTATGGAGGATCTCGAGGAGTGGTTGGATGAGGATGTTGTCGATTTCGAGTGCGATATGGTGCTCGATGATGATGACGATGATGAAGAGGAAGGGTAGCCTCTACGAGCAGAAGTTTTTTTCGGAGGCACTTGAACATGGACTAGAAGTCTTTGTGCCTCTTGGCGATTACCTGCCACAGGATTGCCTGGTGATGAATACGGCGGGCAAGATATTTAAGATTCAGATAAAAGGAACTGAGAGTAAGTCGAAGGATAAGGCTCGGGGTGGATTAGGCCGGTATATGGTAACGACTTCCAGCGGATCGACCGGCAAAGAGTCGATAGACTGTACAAAAGTGGACATATTGGTGGCATATGTCGAAGATGAAGACATTTTTTATAACATCCCATGCATGGAATTAGACGGGGCAAAAAGGATCGGATTATATCCTCACAACCCTGAATCTAAAGCCAAGCACGAACAATTTAAGGACAACTGGAAAATTTTTCGGGCTACCTGACAAAACTGCTTTTAAAACTGCTATAATTGTCACTGGCGGGGCATATCTGCTCCGCAGATACAAGCAAGAGAGTGCGAACTCTACTAACAAACGCAGAAATCATGGCAGAAACAGTTATAAGCGAGGCTCCGGCTGAACAATCGGGAGCAGAAAACAATCAAGTACGAGGCCCACTATCGGTGGAAGATTTGGCGGCAAGTTTTGTCGAGCAGGTCGAAACGGATCAGGAGGCTCAACAGGCGGATGAGGCTAAAGCGGAAGTCACCGAGACTCCCGAAGAAGCAGAAGCATCTGCCGACCAGGATGAAGATGTTCTTTCACAGTCTGTAACCGAAGAATCTGAAGAAGAGGAAACGGAGGAGGATACCGAAGAGGAAGAGGTTGAAGAAGAGGCGGAAGTCACTTCAAAAGGGATGAAGAAGACATTGAAACAAATCAATCGTCTGACTGCCCGAGCGAAAAGTGCGGAAGAAACCGTCGAGGCGTTAAAAGCTGAGATTAATAATCTAAAGACAAATCAATCAGGTGGTAGCCAACAGTCTGCTCAACCCGAGCTAGAAAATATCCAGTCTTTTGAAGACTTGGAAAATTTGAAACGGGAAGCACAGGCGGCCAAGAAATTTGCACTTCAACACATAGGCAAGGATTTCGTAGAGGTCGATGGCAAGGAATATAGCGATGATGATATTCGCAATATCCTGACCCAGGCTGACGAATACCTTACCGAAAAGATTCCTCAGAGGAGTGAGTATCTAAGGGAAAAAAGCCAGTGGAGTAGGGATACAATCAACACCCATCCGTGGATGGATTCATCGCAAGATGATGACATATCCGAATCCCGTAGAGAAACCTATAAACAGCTACGAGGCCAATACGGCAATGTACTGGATAATCTCCCCAATGGTGACTTTATAGCCGCCACCCTTGTCAGAGGGATAGAAGCATTGAAAAGCGAGCAAACCGCAAAGGCAACAAAGAAGGTAGTCAAAAAGCGTAAGGCTCCACCTCCAACCGATGGAGGAGATGCATCCCCGCCAATCGAAAACTCAGCCACTCGGAAGCAGAAAGAAAAAGCAAAAATCCTGGATCGGAAAGGACCACTCTCGGCTAACGATCTTGCCGCATTTCTAGCGGACTAAAATTTAAAATCTTAAAATAAGGAAATACTTAAAATGGCTATTGCTACTTCATACAATGTAACAAGTGCTAAGGGTGCTCGCGAAAATTTAGAATCACTTCTGAAAACCGTAGAGCCTACTGAAACACCTCTGTATTCTACTCTCTCACAATCCGAGGCTCCAAAGGCTACTCTCAATGAGTGGTTGGTAGACTCACTTTTAGACCCCGAGATTGGAGGAGTAATTGACGGTGTTGATCTCACGATCTCCGATGCCGCTAACTTGATCGACTCAAGAGCAAGACTTGGTAACCGAGTCCAAACCATCAGAGATATATTCTCCGTCTCGCGTCAGGCTGAGATGATTGATGTCGCTCCTGGTGGACAAGGTGGATTATTCAACGCTTCCAAAGCAAAAAGTTTAATTCAGCTTAAACGCTCAATCGAAACTGCTATCGCTTCAGGAAACGATCAAGCCGCCGGAACTTCTTCCGCTGGAGCTACCCTCTGCGGGTTAGGGACTTGGTCAAATCCGAGTGCGACCGGAAATACTTTCGATACAAGTGCTAAACAAGCATTTCGTGCTGTAAGCGGATCTCGCGTATCTCTTGGTTCATTGACTGAGTCTGCTTTTCGTGGATTACTGCAAGCTGTTTATACTGCAAGTGGTGCTAAAGGTTCTTACAAATTGTACGCTGGTCCAGCAGTAATGAACGCCATTACTGACTACACCCGTGCCGCAGTTACCAACAATCCTGTTTACAGCTTCACTCAAGATGTAAGCGGAAAAACCTTGGTTAATTCAGTTCTTCATTATGTCAGCGATTTTGGCTCTATCGATATCATTCCTGACCTTTTCTTGGGTCGTGTGAATGGATCGGCTTCCAGTCCTGACACAGCAGAAGGAACAGTAAACACAGATCGTGCTTACTTGATTCCTGACGATGACACTGTTTCCCTCAAGTTTCTTGAAGGCATTTCCGTAGTGGATCTTCCTGACAATGGAGCCGGCAAAAGAGCTTTCACTGAGGCAATGCTTACGCTTCGTGTAGGTAATCCTAGAGCCTTGGGATCAATCGTTTAAACACTTCGGGTTTATTATTGTTCATGTTGTTATTGGGGAGCCGGTTTAGGGTTAGACCGGCTCCCCTTTTTCCATTTAAATGAGTCTAAATATCATCGTAAGGGGGGGTAAGAAAAGCAGATCGTCACAGGACGAAATCGCTTATTACCTTCGTAAGGAAAACGAGCGAGCCGCAGTCCGCGAAAAGGCTGGATATGCACAACGCCAAAAGCAGGCCCGCAAGGCCGCCAAAGCGTTTGAAGGAGGCAAAGGCGACTTTCGACTTGCTCGGGTAACAGACTTAACCACATATGTCCGCCACGAACAGGAAAGACCTGGATGCTGGGCAGACAAAGGATTTCGTAAGGACTTCGAGAAATCGAACCCCGAGTGCAAAGTTAAACACTAATTTTTTATATCATGGCAAACTACGCTACCGCCACCTATTCGCAATTAAAGTCAAGATTCCGAGCATTGGCCGGACTTGATGCTTTACAGGCAACAGATGCTAGTTTCCTTCGCGATCTTGTAAACCGTGCGGCTCGTATAGCCCATGAGAGATACCCTTGGCCACAGTTCACCGTAATCGGAGAAAGTGTGGCTATAGTGACATCTGATGCCAATAGACTTCGGGTTTACGGAACGAGCAACAAGTTGGCAAACGATGCCAATGTTGTTTTTCGTATTCATAAAGAAGATCCAACTTCTGCCCGTTACCCTGACGAATACACATTTCTAACCGAGTTAGATTCGGGAGGTTATCCATCAGTCAAAATCATTGAGCCTACCACATTGGACGGAGTAAATGTTTTTGTCACCTATCGTAAGGATTTGCGGTCTGAGATAAACTCAGGAGGTGCGACAAGTGGTTACTATGGTGATGATTCGGGAGATGAACAAAATATCCCTAACTTCTTTTTCGACTATCTCGCACATTCTGCCTATGCCGGTTTTTTGCGTGGGGATGGGCAAACTGAAAAAGCATTTGCAGAGGAACAAAACGCTGAAGCAATGCTCGCACAGGAAATCGATTTAGTCAGGGAACAGTCACGACAATATCGAAATGATATTTTGCAGTATCGTTCCCCATCACAATTTAACCGGCATAACATTCAAGCCGGTGGCAAGCCTGTAAGTCCAGGCATAGCTAATGTTCAGTAATGGCAAGAACAGTAACATTTGAATCACTCGAGAAACGCTTCAAGATGGCGGCTGGTCTGCCAACCTTGACGCAGGTCGATGAGTTTTTCTTCAAGGAATCTTTAAACAGCAGGGCACAGACTGCGTGGCATCGATGCAAGTGGCCTGAACTGCTTAAACTGGTAGAGAAGTCAGTTGGATCGACCACTAACCCAACAGCAGATAAAGCAGTGCAGATCGACAATGATTTAAACATCATGGAGATCCACCAGGTTTATACGAAGAATCCATTTACTGACAGCACGGCGGTATTGTTAGATTTTAAGTTACTGGACGGATATTTAATTTTACCAGCAAACAGTTCGGTATCATCTGTCTTTATTGTAGGGACCGCAGTTCGGCCAACCTATGGAAAGGATGCAGGCGAGGAATCGAATGTTCCTGACTTTTTAGCCAACTACCTGGTGGCCGGTGGACTCAGCGACTTTCTTCGTGGAGACGGACAGACAGAGGCGGCCATGCAGGAGGAGAACAGGGCGGAAGAATATCTCGCACTGGAAATTGATCGGGCAGAACGCCTTCAATCGCAAAACAAAATAACCTTTAACACCTATCCGAGCTATTCGTTCGGCATTTCAGTTTTAACCACATCATAAAATGGGCATATCATCATTCAATATTCAGAACAGCATGGGAGCAAATGGTTGCGTCTATGTTAATGGCACAGGAGCAAACACAGGCGACTTTATCGCAGTACAATTTACTGAGGATTCAGTGGTTGGAGCAATCACGGGACAGATGGAAAATTCGGCAGATTTAATATCTGACGGTACAACATTTGGAAAAGGTGACACTTTGACCTTACCGTTTACTAGCATAACGCTAAATAGCGGTGCGGCCATTCTGTATAAAGCATAAAAGGTTATGCCTTTTCTAGGATTAGGGGTTCAACTCGGCCATACTCTACCCCCATCAGGCGGTGGTGCAGGTTTTAGTAACACCTACAGCGTAGACTTTGATGGAACTAATGACAATGTAGCCATCTCTTACGATAGCTCTTTAGATATTACAGGTGCTTTGTCGATAACATCTTGGGTAAAGTTTGATTCTTTAAGCGGCTTTCCTATGATTTATGCTATCGGAAATTATTTTGACGGATATAATGGCACTAGCGGACATCAGTTTTATTCAAGTTCAAATAAGGTTGCTTTTTTTGACACAGGAACCGGGGGTGCACCTTCATTCTCCTCGACAACATTAAGCACGGGAACTTGGTATCATCTAGCTGTTACTCGTTCTGCCTCTAGAGGTATTACTTTTTATGTTAACGGAAGTTCGGCTGGAACACATACTCGGACGGGTACGCCCTCTACCAGTACTCTAGACATTAAAATCGGATCGGACGGAGGAAATAATAACTATTTAAACGGTCTGATTGATGAGGTAGCTGTATTTAATTCTGTTTTATCCGCATCTGATATAACATCTATCTACAACAGTGGTGTACCTGCTGACTTATCTTCGTACTCGCCTGTTGCTTGGTGGCGTATGGGCGACAATGATGGCGGTACAGGTACGACTATTACCGATCAAGGAAGCGGAGGTAACGACGGTACTCTTACTAACGGTCCAACCTTTTCAACCACAGTACCCTCTTAATAACTATGAGCAGACAATATGTAATTCTAAACGCTGACGAAGTAAGTACCGTTAACTTTGACGAAGTACTTGAAACCTCGGCAGATACTTTGCGATACAATGTCGCGGGTACTAAGACCTTCGTAAAGTTCGAGGGAGATACGCCTTCGTTCTTAGAGGGTAAAACCGCCAACACTCATTCCGAGATGCTTGAGATTCTAGCAGGCGAGGAGTGGACAGACCCTGACGCGAATCCTTAAAATTATGAGCGACTTACAAAATCAAACACCCGCAGATACATACAAGGGATTACTACAGGTTGGAGATTATACTGATGGTATCACTAATAATACGGGAGCTAATGCACTTCAGGTTACCGATGGAGCGGGAGTCAACACAGCACTAGCACTTTCTACCACTCGTGTAGGTGTAGGTAAAACCTCTCCACAGGCAGAGTTAGATGTAAGTGGAGGTATTGAAGCAACAACCTTAACCACTAGCGGAGCGGTAACAGCAGGTTCTGTTTCTACGGGTGGGGCAGTAGGGGCCGGCTCAATTGATGTAAGCGGAAATGTAGTTGCAGATGAGTATGCATTGGATCAAATAGGCTCAAGCAGTTCTGCGGTAGCAATTCACGCACCTGACACCAACGAGCTTGCGATCCGCACAAATTCGACTGAAGCAATGCGCATCGACTCTTCAGGCAATGTAGGTATTGGTAATACGAATCCTGATAGATGGACGGCGCAGTTTGGTAATTCCACTACACTCTCAATTGGTGGAACAAAACCGGCAGAGATTGAGTTAGGTTTTAATGCTGTGGCTTACGGTAATTTTATTACAGGAACTGGCGGATTGGCTTTCATGAATTACTCGAATAGTGGGAATTCAACAGCACAGGATGGGAATTCCATATTTATTGCAGGCATTTATGGCCAAACTGTATCAAACACAGTCAATTCGAACCCCGACGGAAACGCAGGTGGTCGTTTAAGATTTTTCACAAAACCAATCGATGGTGGGCCTGTTGAATGTATGCGTATTGACGATGACGGCAATGTCGGTATTGGCACTACGAGCTTCGGTACAGATGCTAGTGGTGTCATAGGTATAGCAAACGCCACTGCTCCTACATCTAGCCCTGCCGACATGGTGCAGTTGTATGCTGAAGATGTAAGTGCTTCGTCCGAGTTAAGAGTAAGAGATGAAGCTGGTAATGTCACTACTCTATCACCTCACGCTAAAGATGCTCCTGATAGTTTATATGATAACGGTAAAGGTGTAGATGAAATGCATCGTGTAGCCAACCATTACTTAGGTACTATTACTTTCACAAATGTTGACCGTCGTAACGCACTTATGCAGAAACAATTAAACGGTGAGGAGTTACCTGAAGATCGTACATTTACAGTAACGGAAACATTTGCTGAGTACAACGCTCGCACAGGTGCTGACTTACAAGTAGAAGATTGGGATGCAAATCAACAAGCTATGTTTAACGCTCAAGAAGAAAAGGTAGTAGCAAGACAAGCTGAGATAGATGCTTGGGACAATGAAGAAGAAGAAGCTCCTGAGCCTTTGCAATCTTATGTTAAAAAACCTAAACCCGATTGGTTACCTTAATTCATGGCAACGGAAGTCGGAGATAATGTACAAGTCAAAGCTAACTTGGCTTTTATGGCGAAGGTCATCGCCATCGTTGGCACTTGTGTTTGGGGATACTCCGTCATTTGGAACAAAATTAACGAACTTGACAATGGTTTGGGGAGAGTCCAACACGAAGGCACTCTGCTTGGGGATTTATCTGCTAGGATGATGCACTTAGAGAAATTCGCAGAGCAAGCAAAAGCAGATCTCGATCATTTGGTAGAGATGCAAGACGCTCCAATCACTTCCGACTATCAACAGTTTGAGCGACTTAATTATTTAGAAAAGGAGTTAGACAGACTCCGAGATAAAGTGGAGGAGTGAGATGGAGATTTCACACTATATGTTTGCAGGAGTTGGCGTTGCCATATCAATCCTCGCATTCTTCATCAAACGCAACAAGTGGGAGATCGATGATATGAAGGAGAGACTTCGCCAAATCGAGATTAGCGATGCCGGACAATCCAAGGATGTGGAGCATCTGACAAAACTCTCAGAAGACCGCAGGCGCGATATACAGAAACTATTTGAAAAACTAGATGCAAAATAATGTTCGAGCTACTTACACTATTTTTGACGGGTGGAGGATCAGCCGCAATGGGGAGCATACTCAAGGGTGTGTTCGGAATCCTCACAGATTCGAGGCAACAGAAGTATGAGATCGAAATGGCAAGAGAGGCGCGAAACAATGAGTTCGCGATTAAGTTCCAAGAAAGCCTCAACAGCGGTGATGGCGGTGCTTTTACTCGCGCAACTCGTAGGATGCTCGCGCTCATTGGGATGGGTACAATCTCATTCGTCACATGCATCACAGCAATTTTCCCATCAGTCCCACTCCTCAGTACAACAAACATTACAGGGGAAGGGAAAACAGAAATACTTTTCGGACTCCTCAGTTTTCCGGCAGAGCAAACCAATTTGGTCGTCACAACAGGACACCTCTGCCTCTTCCAAACATCAGTCGTGTTGCCGATGATCGTGGGGTTCTACTTTACACCGGGAGGGCGTAGATAATGATTGATCGGGTCTCAGTCCTAGGAATGTCAGGCACAGCGGCCACCTTTGGACTGTCTGCATTTGACTCGGTGATCGGAATTGCAGTGGGCTTAGTGACCTTAGTCTATATGTCGTTAAAACTCTATCAGGAGTTAAAGAAGTGAGCAGATATCGATCATACGGCAAACTAGACGATCCATTCGTGGTAGAGGGTGACACCTTCTTTCTGCGGATGAATGCCCGATTGCGACCTAATCAGTTAAAACCCGGTGAGGTTGCACTGTCGAAGAATGGTCGGATGAATGACGATGGAACTTGGCAACCACGCAAAGGGATGTCTACTCTATTTGGCACTATCACAACAGGAGATGATGCGATTACTTTACCATATGTAATTCTATCCGCATCACGATCAAATGATACAGGAAGTGGTATAGTCACAGTCGTATTGGATGAAACTCCAAGTTTAGCTTTTATCGTTGGAGACAATGTAACGATCAATGGTTTAAATTTCACAGGTGACGATCCAAACGGAACATTTCCTCTAGCTAGTGTTAATTTTAATACTCGCACAATTACTTATGCCGACTCAGGCACGAATGAAGTTTTTACAGTTGTTGGGTCATCTCAAACTTGGAGCACAATAAACACAAGTTACAGTAATCTGACTAAGAATTGGATCGAGTATAACATTGAGGGAAGAACTTCTGTTGCCTCAATGGGTAATGCGATTCCTAGTACTCTTAATTATGTGGTCACTGCGGCATCGAGGGCAAGTAATGTGGTCACTCTTACCCTTGAGGATACCCCTGAATCGGAATTTGCAGTAAGTGGTACAGTCCATGTCGATGATATCGATGCATCGATCAATGGCAGTCATACAATCACAGCGATTAACACATCTGCCAAAACAGTATCCTTTGCCGATACAGGGGTAGATACTACTTTCACAGTTAATAGTAAAAATGTGGGTCAGACATCAGTTGCTTCCACGACTGAGAATTTTACCTTGGAAGACGATGCGGTAAATGGAGTTTATGGGAGTGCGGTATTTTCTGATGCAACAAGCGAGAATGATGACTTTATATTCTCAGCCACCAATAACCTCTGTTCAATCGTAAGACTTAAAGACTCAAAGCTATATAAGTGTAGATACGAGCAGGGCGGTGAGACTGTGGATGCTCCATGCGGAATGACTCAGGGTTTCGATAAGATGTACATCTTTAGAACTAATAAGACTACATTATCTGCAAGTCCTATTCTTAATCGTGTGGCTATTACTTCAGGCTCTCAGTCGGGTCAGACGATCACGATAGACACAGTATCTAATCATAATCGTTTGGTAGGGGACTTTGTGACATTAACACGATTGGGGAATTGGGAATACGATCCGAATGACTGTTATCAAGTAGCAAGTATTCCATCATCCACGCAATTAACTGTCACGATGACTGAGTCACAGACAAAGACATTCAATGTTAGTGGCGCACAAATAGAATATTTTGAGGATTTTGAGAGGGTGGATAGTGGGGCATACACTGCACCTGCTTACTTGACAGATTCTAGTACAGCGTCAGTAAGTGGTGTGGTTACTATGGATGTAACTTCACATGGACTTGCAGTCGGAGATAGACTTACAATCCACACTTCACAGTCTGCGATATATGATAATTTTATTGGAAGTGAGGTGGTGGTTACAAGCGTTCCTACAGTCAACCAATTCACTTTTAATCTTGGAGTCAAAGATGATGCCAATCACTCCTTAACAGTCAGTAAACCACTAGCACTCGGTAAAGGATTCATCCACCAACCTGCGGCTCCATTCGGTGAATTTCATCAGCGTAGACTATGGTTACCCTATCAATACTCATCTGCATCACCACCTGTCGATAGGGGTATTCGTGATGAAATAATAGCTAGCGACATTTTAGACTCAGACACATTTGACGAGATTGGAAATCAGTTTCGCATATCATCAGGTAAAAGCGATTTTGTAGTAGGAATTAAAGGTTTTACACAGGATTCGGTGGTGGTATTCAATCGTAAATCTATTCATCTGATCACAGGTGCGAGTGGATCTTTGGCTGATGTAAAAACAACAATGGTCACAGATGAAGTTGGGGCATCTGCGAGGAAGTCTATTGTTCAGGTGGCTAATCAGATTTTATTTCTTTCTGACCAAGGGATATATTCGGTGAACTTTATTGATGAGTATAACTTGCGAGGTACAGGCACACCAATATCAGAAACTATTCAGCCGTTCATTGATCGCATAAATCAGGACTTTGCCCACCTATCATGCGGAGTTTATTTTAATAACCGCTATTGGTTAGCACTACCATTGGACTCTAGCGTGGGAAAAGGGGATGGTAATAAACTAAATACGATCATCGTTTATAATTTCATCAACCAAGGCTTTGAGAGCATCGATACCGTAAACTCTACAGACTTTGCGATCCGAGAATTATTAGTAGCTCGCGAAGGATCACAGAATGCACTTTACCTCACAACAGAAGAAGGTGGCGTACATAAGGTAGATTCCATGGATGGAGATGATAAGGTCTTACGGAAAGCAGGACAATCACCTGAAGTAGACCCCGGTATCCCTGTGGTCAGTCAATTAATCACTAGACAATACGATGCCGACACGATGGATCGAAAAACATTCAGTCGTGCAGAATTGCAACTTAAATCAAGCGAAGTCAACCCATCTGATGCTACTGTACAATTTATCACGGAAGATCCTGACTCTACTTCCGAGATTTCAAGCATATCTACGCTACTAGGTAGTGAGCTTGAAACTGCGGAGGATGCCTCGGTTCGCTTACGAGTTAACAGAAGAGGGTTTGGCATACAGGCAGATATTAAACCATTTGTCGGTAGACCTTATGTCAGGGCAACCAAGGTAGATGCTAGAATATCGGATCGATCAACCACTTCAGTCTTTCAATAGGAGATAGAAAAAATGCCAATATTAAATACAGGACAAATCTTTTCATCAGGTGACCAAGTCACCTCACAGAAATTAATGGATATCGCAGACCTCGCGACATTCGATGACCCCGCAGATGGTTCTACTATCATCGTAAATAGTCAAACCTATGGAATCAGCGGTGGCGATGGTAAACTAAAAGTACCATCAGGAGGTATCACCTCCAACGAACTCGCCTCCGACTCGGTCACCGCTACTAAAATAGTCGATGGAGCAGTAACATCTGCAAAATTAAATTCCGATGCAATATCTGCGTTAATGCCCACAGGTACAGTTTTACCTTTTGCAGGCATTAACGCACCAACAGGATATTTATTCTGTGATGGTGACGCAATATCAAGAAGCACATACTCGGATTTATTTGATATAATTGACGAAACCTATGGCGCAGGAGATGGTTCAACCACATTTAATATCCCCGACCTTCGCGGACGAGTTATTGCAGGTCAGGATGACATGGGAGGTACTTCTGCTGACCGATTGACAGGTCAATCAGGTGGGGTCAATGGTGATAACCTTGGAGCTACAGGTGGGGCTGAGACACATACCCTCACAACATCCGAAATGCCTTCACATACGCACACTTACAGTGAATCATCTTCAGGGCCAGCAGCTAGAGGAGTAGGGGATAGCACTACTGCTGTAGCTCGTCAAAATGTTAATTCGGGTAGTACAGGTGGCGATCAACCACACAACAATGTTCAGCCAACCATCATTTTAAATTATATAATTAAGACTTAATCGCCATGATGAAAAACAAAACAAAAGATCCATTGGCACAGGCCGCTAGGCTTTTAAATGAGAATGCTCCCGAAGGTGAGTCACTCGCCTACATCAATTCAGCAGAAGCAAAGATGCTTAAAGATGCCGGTGGAGCAGGTGAGCCTGTAAACAGTTCAGGCGTTCCATCTTATTTCTTACAGAAGCTTTTTGGTGGAGGAAAGAAACCACCTCCCTTGCCTAAACTAGATGTTGGTAAATCGGCTCGCGATTATGTATCTGCAATGGCAGACCCTCGCTTGCAAGAGCAGTTACTACAGACTCGTCAGACCTACGATCCTCAGTATCAAGACTTACAGATGAGCCTCGCCCAACGAGCCGCTGATCCGATGGCACAGCTTGCCGAAGAACAGGCAATGAGGGCACAGGAGTTTGGTGGTCAGATGGCGGGTCGTCAGGCGGGTAGTGATATATCTTTAATAGAAAGATTTGGCCCCGGTATGACGGAGGCAGTTCGTTCGTCCGATCCGCTTATGCAGGCTCGCGTGGAGCAGGCTAATCAGTTGGCCGATCAGGCATTCAGAGAGTCTCAGATTCAGGACTTGTCACCTGAGATGAGAAGACGGGCGACTCAATCGGCAAGGGAAGGTCTTGTCGCTCGCGGTAGAGATTTCGACAATATTGGACTTGTTGCTGAAGCAATGAGTCGTGAGGATTATCTTAGAGAACTTCGTAATGAAGCTTTACAACAGGCACAAGGTTTAGGAGGCATGGCAAGTGCAATGAATCGCGCGACATCAGCAGACCCATTAATGATGCTTCGTGGTGGTGCTGATTATACTCAACAGGGATACGGAGCAAGAGCGGCCTTGTTTGGATTACCACAGGAGCAGTCAACCAGGATCAATCCTGATGCCGGAGTAAATATCGGATTACAGGACACAGCGAATCGTGCGAACTACCTGGCAAACACCTATGCGGCTCGCGAACAGGCCGCAGGTGGAATGGTAGGTGGATTGTTGGGGGCAATCGGTACAATTGGTGCGGCAAATATTATGGCCGCAGGTTAGCTGGGACAAGGACTTAAACAGAATCAAAACTTTGGACAAGGAATTAGCACATATCGAGGTGGTGGTGGTAACACTATGATTTCAGGAGGCTACAAACTATTTTAATAACTATGGCAATAGGCGACACAGTACAGGCAGGCTTGGGGAGGATGGACTTCTCAGCATTTCAAAGAGCAGGCGAGGCACAGGCAAGGGCTAACCAGGCATTCGGTGATGCGATTGGCTCAGTGGCAAAAAGTTATTTCGATAAAAAAGCGAAACAGAAAGAGGTTGAAAATTTGAGGCAGGGTCTCGAAAGAATTTATCCTGATGCTCCCCCTGATTTGATTAACTCGATGTCGAAAAATCCTACTCTTATTGAGGCTAAAAGAAATAAGGATTTAAGCGATTTTAGAGCACAGGAGTTCCTCATGCGTAAGCAGGCATTTGATCGTCAGCAAGCTATGCTCGATGAGCAGAAGGCTGGCAGAGATAGGTTTATTACCATGCTTACTTCTCAAGCTCCTACTGGTAAATTAAACGAGGCTGGGCAAGATGAATTAGAAAGAGGTTCACTATTCTTAGCACCTGGTCCTGAAGCACAGGAAAAGTTTAGAGACGAATTACTTCAAGATCCTAATCTCCAACAGACTGAGCCTGTTATGGGAATGTCCGGCAATCGGTTTATGGCTCAATTTGCAAACGAATCTCCTGCTGTTCAAGAAAGAGCTTTGGCATTTATGCAGGCTGAACAAAAGAGGTTGGCAGAACAAGCAACTGCTGGCATGGAAGATTTTGAAACTCTTCGAAAAGCCGAAGGAGATTTACGGAAAGAGTTTAACGCTTTGCCAGTTGTTAAGGATTTCAACAAAGTTCGTACTGCATACGAAAAGGTCAAACAAGCCGGTGCAAACCCTTCTCCAGCAGGCGATTTGAGTTTGATTTTTAATTACATGAAGATACTTGATCCTGGCAGTGTTGTCAGGGAGGGAGAGTTTGCTAATGCACAAAATGCTGGTGGCATAGATACTAAAATCAGAAACCTTTATAATCAGATCATAGATGGTACGAGACTTTCGCCCGATCAGAGACAAGATTTTCTTAACCAATCAAAAAATGCCGCATCAGCTGAATTTAAAGGAGCAAGAGAGGCTCTTGATCAGTATAAAGGTCTAGCGGCAAATAGTGGTTTGAGGGTGGATCAAATTATTCCATCAAACTATTTGCAAATTGAAGAAGAATTAAGCCCGTCACAGCCTCAAGGACCAGGGATAGATACCAAGCAGGGAACTTACAGTATACCAGGATTATCGGTAGAGGCTCAGTAATGGGACAGTATAGAATATTCAGCGAACCCCTCGGAGTAGATTTTATGGTCGAGGGGCCGGAGGCTCCAAACGCAGAATCCACTTTTCAGATTCTTAAACAGGTAGTTCCACCTGATCGGATGATCAAAGCATTCGAAGATGGTAATAGGGAACTAGCTCGAGCCGCCTATAAGAATGGTTACTTCGACCAGGAATCTGACACTGGTTTATACGATGCATTTAAACAGGCCGCCGGTGAAGTCATGGAGGGACTCGGTGATATATCGAAAGAGGTCAGTTTAGATTTTACCGCTTCAGGTGCTATGACTTACGGAGTCCCTGGCAGTCAAAAGCTAGTCGAGGGTGCTCGAGCAGAACAGCAGAAAAGAAGACGCAAAAGAAAGGCAACAGGCTACCAAACAATGGCCGAAGTCTTCGCAGGATATAAAACTATCGGAGATGCCGGTAAACTTGCATTCTCCAAAATAGTAGGTGAAGGGGATGAGGATATAGATGCCTCCATTCAGTTTATTGGCGACATGATGAAGACTCAGTCGTTTATAGATGATGGGGCGGCAATCATGGCCGAGCAGTTTGGAGATTTCGATATGTATAGAGATCTTAAAGCCGGTAGAGTTGAGCCTGATAAGAAACAGGCACTAGCGGCATCTTTATTCGTACAGCTGGAAAATCCTGTGGCCGCTGTAACCACTGGAAGTATTCGATCCACCACTAATATGCTACGCCGGGGAACCGCAAAGAAGTTAGCCGAGCAATTCAAGGAAGCAAACAGCAAGAAATTTTTACTTGAAAAGCAACTCAATCGATTACCAGCCAATGCATCTGACAAACTCGTAAAGACTGCCACCGATGCACTCGAAAAGGCGACAAAGGAATCGGATGAAATACTCGCAAAGATTACTCCATTTACTGAGCAGAAGGCAAAGGCTGGGTTTACCAATCAAATGGTCGGCAAGGGTATGCAGGCAGTCGGTAAAGCGGGTGAGCACTTTGGTAATCTTACTGAGTTTATTCGCAGGGCAGGCGTGGAGGAAGCGACTACCTTATTAATGCGAGCCGGGCTTAGTGAACAGGTAGCCAAGGGGGTTATTTATACATCAATCGGTGGAGCCGCTGACCTCACAGATGGGGAAGCTAGTTTAACCGGCACAGGCTTTGGAGCATTGGCCGCCTACATGGGTCCACGGGCAATCGCCAGCATGGGACGAAGCACAGCGATCCTCGGCAAACAGTTAACTATGGCCGAGACCACCATGCCATTCTTTAAAAGGGTAGGGGCATTACCGGCAGACGATCCAAAACTTGCCGAGGTATTAGTCGATAGGACTGATAACCTGGTACTCGGAGATGCCGCTTCACAGTTAAAACCTATACTCACTCAAACCCGTGACCTTCCATCCACTGTAAGAGGAGTCGCCAGGTTTATCGATAGATCAGGACTAGGCAGACTAGGCACAGAAACCGCCAATGTCGCCAAAGCGGCGGCAGGAGGGGCGGCATTGCCTGGTGCATTTGGATACATGGCTGGAGGCGAAGAGGGTGCGGCATCTGCAATCGGAGCATCGGCTCCATTTATAGCCGCCGGATTAGGTTATGGATCTCTTTTGAGGTTCAATAATAAATCCGATCTGCTTGCCAAACAGTTGGGAGATTTAGAATACCACAAGCAATCGCTTACCGAAACAGAGCGGGCAAATTTTGAAAAGCTGGACAAGGATCAACAGGTAGCAATATCTACCTTCTCTCAATTCTTCCCCGATGTTGAGATTAGAATGAAATCGATGGGGAAGGATGGACCGAATGGAGCACATTATGTAGATGGTTCTGATAGTGTAATCGAAATAAATACCGATACCAATTTATCTTACGGCACTATCCTTTCACATGAAATCGGCCACCATATTGAAAGGCATGGACTACTGCCTAACATCCTTGAGGAGATGCTTGGTAATCCCGAGAAGGGAAAAGTCGGAATATTTACCGAGATAGATAAATCCACAGGTAAGCCCAAGATTACTACCGATGAGAATGGTATGAAACATTACGAACTCACCGATGAATTTAGGGAACTTCAAAAGGCTTATGTCGATAAACTTGCCAACTCCAATGTTTCGGAAAAAGCAAAGCAGGCATATGAAACACCCGAGCAGTTTGCACGGGAACTATTTGCTGAGACTGTGGCCGAAAGAATGTTATCCGGCAAAACATCGAAACGGGCAGGGCAGTCATCCACTTATAAGCTAATCGAAAGCCTGGGTGATCGCATCACCAGTGGAGGCTTTATGCGTAAAGCTATGCATTCACTAGGTATGGCCACCAAGGCGGATGGATCTCTTGTTCAGGGAACCGGCATACTCGGTAAACCATTTAAGACATCCAAACAATTGGATAACCTGGTCAAGCGGTATGAAGATGAGACAATCGGCTTATCGGAATCGGAGATTCGCGAACAACGCCCAGTCACTAAAGACGATGAATTAGATACAGTAATAGTTTCACCCAGTGATCCGATTGAGAGCTTGCAGGTATTTAACAATGGTGGACACTTTAAGACCGACAAAGATGGCAACATCATTGTCAACCCAATCACCAAAAAGCCCGAAGTCTATTCTCCATCAGAGACAAGAAGAGCAAACCAGGCACTCGCCAGAGATTTGACCGAATCCATAAAGGCTCGAGAAAACGATCTCCCTGAAGGTCATGTCACTCTGTCCGAAACTGAGGACGGAAAACTTACAGGCTCCGGCAAGTTCATAGATGATTCAATTATCGATGAACTATCCAGGACAGGTCGTTACAACCCATCGCAGATAAACTTTCTACGGGAAGCCAGCAAAGCGGGTAGGGATGGCATCGGTAATCAGATGCTACTATTCTACTATGCGGCTACCGGCAAGGGAGGCAGGAAATACAAGACGCTAAAAGGCGGATATCGCGATAGCTTGGTTTATGGCATTACGATTACCAAAGACGGAAATGTTATCTTAGATACTGTATCCCTCGACAAGCTACAGAAGAATATCGACTACCTGCTGAAGCGAAGAGGAAATGAAATCGGACAGGCGTTTGGCGGATCAGACCCAGCAGTAATTCGAAAAAACTTCGAATCCATGTTCGAGAAGTACCTCGATAATCATGCCAAAGGCATAGTTAATGGTACTCCTGAAAGTGGAATTACCGAAGGGCAGAAAAACTTCTTAAATGCCGCCTTTGGTCCCGTAAGTAAAAGTCAGATCGCAGACAATCCAACCCTATCGAATCTCGGTGAGAGACGGGCAAACACATTAGGGACATACCGCTCTCGCAGATTGGATCGGATAGGAACACTTAATCCTACCGGCAACACCCGAAACATCGTTATTGATCGTATCAGGCGTAACCTTATGCCTGGAAGGAGTGAAGCCGACAAGCTATTCATCCCCGCCTACCACGGCACACCGCACACCTTTGCCCCCGAGCCTGGCGCGCCCTTCGGCAAGTTCAGGACATCGGCAATCGGTACGGGCGAGGGCGCGCAGGCCTATGGGCATGGGCTTTACTTTGCGGGGAAGAAGGAAGTGGCGGAGCATTATAGGGATATGCTTACTAGGCAACATGGCGTAAAATATCCTGATGGGGTTTACGAAAAATATTCACCGCTATTAGATAAAGCTCAGGACGATGTTATAAAAGCACAAGAGGCATATGATGAAGCCGCTAGTAATTTTATAACTGATGAGAATACTGGAGAACTTACAATAAGAACAGAGTTTCCTCCTGAAGCTGTAATCAAAAAACTTGAGTCAGAAGTTGATAAAGCTCAAAAGCAGTTGGATAAATTAAACGAGGAGCTACTTTCCAAATCATTAAACAAAGGCTCCCTCTACAAAGTCGAACTCGCCCCGAAGGAGAACGAGTATCTGCTATATGATAAGACATTAGGCGAACAGACAAAGGACATACAAGATAAGCTCAGAAAGGTACTAACCGAATTAGAAGGTGAAGACCTGTGGGAATATCGTAAAGACCTGGATTATCGGGATATTACTGACAACGCTCTAGAGAATGTACCCGAGCCTGAAATCTCTAGGCGATTAAAAGAAGCCGGCATACCAGGCATCAAATATTTAGATGGTTCATCCCGAAATCAAGCTACCTTTAAGATTACTCCACCATCCCAAACAGTTTCAGGTAAATACATGGTCAAAGGAGATGACTATAATTCTAAAGGAAAACACTTTGATACTAAAGCAGAAGCCGAAAAATATCTACAAGAACAATTAGATAAATTGGACTACAATTATGTAATCTTCGATGAAGCCGATGTGCAGATTACCGACAAACTCTTCATGCCCGCAGGCGATGCTTATAAAAAAGTCCCTATAGATTTACAAGACGAGTATATAAACTTCAGGAAAAATCTTCGTTCAGATTTAGAGGTTTCAAGATTCACTAATGATGGGCAAATTCTTTCAGCACCTTTTTGGTTAAAGTCTGCTATAAATCAAATAGATGCAACCGAACTGATGGGCGTCACTAGAAAGCTCGGAAGGGAAAGGATTGTAAATAATGATCTGACGGTCGATCAACTTGCATCAATTGCATTAAAATCTCCTAATATAAAAAGTAAAAGTTTTGCTGAGTATTTAGCTAGAAGAGTTGCAAGGGGTTTAGATATAGCATCAATAGAAATGGCTAAAGTTATTTCACGGCAAGACGCTAAAATGGGGACGCTTTTAAATCGTTGGATTGATTATACGACTTGGGAAATAAATCATCCGATTACTAATGATCCTATTGATTTTTATGGAACTGATTTGTACGAGGTAATTCATCAGAGCTTAAAGGAAGAAGGTCAGTACAAAAAACAAGAGTCATTTGGAGAAATAAAACAGAGGCAGAACTCGGACTCAAACAAACTATTCATGCCAGCCTCCGAAGCGGGTGCGGGGAAGGGGAAGCAAGCCGAGGCCGCTGATTTAGATTTCAAGATTAGTACGAGGAATCCTACTGCTAAGAATGCCACTGAGAATCCAATCACAGAAGATTTAATAATCAATACAGCATCGATTGCAGATGATGCTACAATGTTGGAATCTCATGCTTTAGCACTTCAGGAATACCCTGGTATAAAGAAAAATTCTAAAGTACCTAAAAGAATTATAGATAGTTTTGTGGACCATGTGGTAGATAACCTTTTATATCTGCATGACCAGGTTCGCCCTGAAGTCAGAGATCGATCCAAACTTTGGTACGATGGTGCTAGAAATATTACCGAGAAGTGGAATCAACAATATGGTAATGATAAACAATCGATTGCCGCCGCATTAGCTTCCTTATCTCCACAAAAAGACTGGTTTATGAATGTAGACTTAGCCCGCAGAATGCTTGATATCTATAAAGATCAATCAGGCTTTGCGTTCGATAAAGCTATGGCTAAAAAATATATTCAGCTTTTTGAAAAAGGTATCGGTAAAAAGAAAGCAACCGAGATTGCAGAAGCTATGGTTGGTAAAACTTTGAACGATTTAAAAAGTGATTATGAACAAGCCGCTTTTATTCGCTCATACGATGAAGTTTATAATCCAAGAGAGTACCAGGTTGTTTCTCCTGAAGGAGATTTTATCGGACTGGCGAAATCATTAGATGGAGTAAATAAAAAGGTAGCGTGGGGCAGTATGACGGAAATTTCTAAGGCTGTTAAAGTTTTAAGAAATCCATCTAAGGAAAGCATTTCAACTGCTTTAGGTAACGCTCATAAAATCAGAAACTTTTACAATAATATCCTTCTTCCAAATGCAGATGAGTTTTCTGTAACGATTGATACCCATGCTATTGCCGCCGCTTTACTCAGACCATTAGCTGGTGCAGATTTAGAAGTTGCAAATAATTTCGGATCAAAGCCTAAAGGTGCAAAGCGAAGCATTAAGAATAGTTCTGTAAAAGGAATTAGTGGCACATATGGAATATATGCAGATGCATACAGGAAGGCCGCAGAAGCCCGAGGTATTTTACCTAGAGAAATGCAAAGCATAACATGGGAGGCAGTTAGAGGATTATATGAAGCTAAATGGAAAACAAAATCTAATAAGGCTAAAATTGACAATTTGTGGAAAAAATACGAGAATGGAGAACTAACCTTAAATGAAACAAGAGAACAAATCCTTGAATCCGCAGGCGGAATTACAGAGCCTGAGTGGGTTACAGAAAGATCCAATAGTGGAGCAGATGGAACAAATGAATCTGCCAATAAATCGCAGGAATTATATCGGCCTGAGTTGGGGGGATCGGAATTACGAGCCAACCCCCGAAGAGGAAGAACTAATCCCCGAGGTTCTCAAGAAGTAAACTTCTTACCGGCAGGAAACTTCTCCCGCCAACCCGCCAATCGCATTACCCGCCAAGCACCAGCTATGCCTGGTAATCGGTTCATGCTTCCTGCGGCTACAGCAGGTGCTAAATCTGCCGAGCGATTTCGCTAATTAGGGTCTGATATTCCCGAATATCCGCAAGCAATCCCTTGCGTTAAATAGGTATTAGTTTCTGCCAATTTCTGCCGTTTTATTCTTGTAATGGGAATAATTATGCCCAAAATTTACGCAAGCAGTAGCGAAAGGATATTATGAAAAAAGGTAAGAAAAGATGGGTTAACGACATGGCGTGTACATTGTACTATCAGGGTGAAACCCGTAAGTGTTTTGGTGAAGATATTAACCACTTGAAACACAAGATACCCGAGGCGATCCAACGCCAGTGGAAATTACGAGCCAACATGAATATCGACGGACTCAGGAAAATCAGTAATAATGAGTGGCATGGGTTTACTATAGCCATTACAGGTGAACGAATTAATTACATCATTTACGACCGAAGAGACCTTATTAAAGAGGCCGCCAAGCTCCTTGGGCAAATCGGTGGCCAGGCAGGTACAGGTAAGAAAAAAGTCCGAGGAGATTCAAATTATTATCGAGTTTTACGGATGAAAGGTATTGAGAAAAAGAAAGAAATAATGCGTGAAAGCTTAAAAAAAGGTAAGAAACTTCAAAAAAGTTAATGAAAAGTATTGACAGGTTTAGATTCTTGCCACATTGGTGGAATTGTTCAGCAAGTGATGGGCTGAATAAGTTCTTTCAAACAACATTTCATATCAATAACCGGCGGGATTTGTGCAGATTTGTTTCGCACAATATGCATTATCTTTTTTTTTGCGACATTTTTGCACGATAAGTAGCACTTAGTTTTTTCCTGTCGGTTGTTATTCACAATAACCCGGCATGGAAAAATTACTCGAACAATACCACCCAATACTTTTATCAAAGGAAGAAGTCAAAGAAATCTTCCGACTAGGTTCTGACAGAAGTCTTAGAGACCTAAAAAACGAATACGGCCTTCGTAAGAAGGGTCGTTACTACTTAGTCAAGTATGTCCGCGAAGCGATCCAAGAAATGGAAAGCGAGCAAGCGGCATGAAGCTAACCATCGCTATTGATCCAGGCAAGCAGGGTGGCTACGCAATCGGTTGGGATGGATTGGCTAATATTCATCTGCATAAACTCGAGGAAGACTTCGAATTTGTCGAACACATGAAGGAGCTAAAAAGGCATCCTGATGTGGAATCGATTGAGGCAGTGGTGGAATTGGTCCCTCCGTTTGCCGGCAAGATGATTCCATCAAGCACTAGCTTCAAGCTCGGTAAGTCATGCGGATTTTTGGAAGGCTGTCTCCGCATGGCCGAAATACCTTTTACCCTTGTCCGACCACAGGAGTGGCAGAAGGGGCTGAGTGGGTTGAGTGGTCTGACATCGGGTAAGCGTAAAAAGGTTTTAATGAATCATGCAAAACAATTTTTCCCTACTACCAAGGGACTCACTCTTAAAACCGCCGATGCAGTATTAATCCTTCGGCATTTTTTACTAAACACCTAATGGGCCTCCACCCGTAAAAATGGAGATAGAAAACTAAAATAACATGGCAATACTAACACAATCATCTAACGGAGAAGGGCCGATCACAGGTTGGTCGCTAGAACCATGCAGACCAGGGCAATACTTGGCGATCTGCTTGGAGGTAAAAGATTCATTCGGGATTCAGCGTCCTAAATATGACGATCCTTCTCAGATCGAAACCTTGGATGTCTGCCGGTTTCTTTTCGGAACACAGGACGGGCAGATGGTTCAAACGGGTGAGATGAAAATCTCAGCCCATGAGAAGAGCAAACTAACAGGCGTTTTGACATCATGGCTAGGTTCAGCACCTGGAGCAGGATTCGACACTGAATCTTTAAAAGGCAAAGGAGCAATGATAAACATCGTTGAGAAGACTTCCATGAAGGGTCGAACCTACTCCGATATCACATCGGTAACTCCAGTGATGACAGGAATGGAGGCACAGGTTCCACAGGCATCGAACTTTACGATACCAGGCGGATCAACTGCACCGGCTCCTGCTGTTGTACAGCAACCCGTACAACCTGCACCCGCACAACCTGCACCACAGGCGACTACCACAGTAACAGTCGAGCAACCACAGACTGTTCAGCCGGCACAAACCCAAATGTTTTCCCAACCTTCTCAGGGGCAAAGCGTCCCATTCTGAGTGTTGGTTCATAATAAAACCCTGGGTGGCCGGTTAGTGTGTGGCCGGTCACCCTTTACCCCCAACCAAGACAACATGAATCCAATAATTTTACTAGCAATAGGGTGGCTCGCAGTAGTCATCGATATTTTAACATGAGAGATTTAAACGAAATCTTTAAGGCAGTCGAAAATGCCGGATACAGCAAGGATGATATAATAGGCAAAGATCGAAAGCATCCGCTGGCAATCGTTAGGCAAATAGCCATGTGGTTAGCTCGGGAAGGCCGGACCTATGAAGAGTTGGGCGATATCTTCAAGCGAAATC
>Ga0208547_1000272_pt1 | contig 29618 bp, 34 predicted proteins | sample DEB08_DNA_5_FD_185501 | JGI IMG/M metagenome (GOLD analysis project Ga0208547, IMG submission 185501) | Aqueous microbial communities from the Delaware River and Bay under freshwater to marine salinity gradient to study organic matter... | ecosystem: Environmental > Aquatic > Marine > Coastal ...
ACTCCATCAATTAAAGTTTGCCCTTTATATATAGTTCCATCAAGGTCTGTAGCGATTATGCTCACGTTTTTCTTCCATCAATAAAACTCTAGCTGTTATTCCACTAGCTTCATAAAAATTCTTTGCAACTCTATCGCTTGGGAGTGTAATCGTTCTTAATGAGGATTGAATTGTTTCAACATAATCTCTTATACAATTTAATAGAAAAGTACCCAATGAAAGTTCTCTGAATTCATCTTTTACAAATATTTCTGTAAGGAGTGAGTATTCTTTATCTTTATACAATTTTGCATAACCAATAGGCTCCTTTTCGCATAAAAGTAAAAAATTTGTAGATTCACCAAATTCAATATTTGAATAATAATTCAATAAAGTTTCGTCAATACTAGATATCCTTTGAAAAAATGATTCAGACAATTGATTAGGGATTTTTGTATCAGTTTCTACAGTAAAAGTGAAACCTAAATCATTATGCTTATGCACAATCAGCGCAAACTTTTGATCTAGGTTTCGCCAATTGAGTATTTTTTAACACTAAAAAACAAAGGGAACATGTAAACTCATCATCCTTTTTATCATCCGCAATTTCATCTAATTTTAAATCTGAGCTTTTTACATTTCTTTTCTCTGCAGCATCAACAGACATAAAAGATCCTTCAGCTTCATCTACTTCATCTACCGATTTTTTTTCTGTTTCTACCCTTGCTTCTAGAGATTCTGTTTCTACTTCCTCTTTTTCTTCTTCTTCTGGTGGAGTTTCAATCTCTTCAATATCTTCTTCTTCAAGGTCTTCAAGCGTAGGTTCTTCTAATTCTTCAGTTTCTTTTTTAGCCATATAACTCCTAACTTGACTTAAATATTACTAAATTTTAAAACGTATGGCAGAATTTTCAATAAATATATTGGCTGGACCATTTGAAAAGTAATCTCCATCAATCTCTATTGGTTCATCACTTTTTAATTCTAGTTTTGAAGCTTTCCTAACAATTACATCAGATTCCTTAAGATGTAAACCTTTTTGAGCTAAGAAAAATATCTTCATTGCTTTAAGTTTTGATACTGCAAAAATTTGAACATTGAACTTACCATCCTGTAGGCTAGACTTTGGTGAAATATTCCAGCCTCCACCAAAATATTGCGCATTGCAAACACATATGTTGAAAGAATTACTGTTAAATTCGAAATTTTCTAAATTTAATCTTATTTTTTTTGCTTTTGCAAAGAAAATCTTAATCCAAAAGCTAATAGGATATCTAAACCTTCGTATTAGTTTAGGCATCTTTTCACTTACTTCTACTGAAGAAGCTAAAAAGCCAATATTTAAAACATTTAAAAAATATTTAGTTTTATTTTCTGTTTCAACTCTTCCGACATCGACATCATAATAAAAATCTGTAGTTAGGTGATTTATAGTTTCTTCAATATTTTGTGGAAGTGCAAATGTTCTAATAAAATCAGAGCCACTACCAGCTGGCAGGCAGGCAACTTCTGGTTTTTTAATACCGTTATTCATCAAAGCATTAATTAATGAATTTAAACTTCCATCTCCCCCGATGGCACAATATTGAAATTTGTTACTATCTGAATACCCAACTATAACCTTATTCAGTTCATCAATTGTTGAAGTTGAAAAGTATATAAAAGGAATGTTCTTACTTTTAAATAGATTTTCTATATATTCTTGTGAAAGATTTTTTCCTCTTGAATTTAGGTTATGAATTACAATGTATGTTTTCATGACATAGTTTTTTGTATCAAATTATTATCGAAAATTTTATTTATTTCTTCAAAGTTATCATCTTGATAAATAACTGACAATTTTTTTGATATTTCAGATGCTTCTTTTGCTACCTTTATAAAATCGCCAATATTTAAATTAAATTTATTTATTACGTATTCAACATTTCCAGATTTCATATACTCATAAAATACACTAAACCAAGATAAATTTATTTGTGTAGGTTTTTTAATCCCATGCGAGTATTCAATTTTGTTAACTTGTTCTATAGATGAATAAAATTTATTAAATAAATGATTAAACTCATCCTTAAGTGTAAATTCTAGTTTTTCGTTACTTATTCCAGATGAAACATACATTAATTTCATTTCAATATCCCGATTCTTAATTGTATGGTACAAATGAATTGCTGGAATTAGATTATCTCTATAAGTTTCCTTTAAAATTTTACCTTTTATTGAGTCAATAAATCCAAGGTCTTTCAAAACATTATGCTTTCCTTTAAACAATTCTTCTAACTTCTCAGTTTTGAACATATTTTGATAAGCAAAAAAACTTTTTTTCAATAGTTCAATTGATTCCTCAATACTATATATATTTAACAAACTCAATATAGATGAATAACTAACAGAAAATGCTGAATTTAAATTGCTTGATTTGAGTGTAAAAAGATTACTATACCAGTCCTTATTTATACTTCTGTCATATGATAGGAAGGCATATCCCTTATCATCTATACCTCTCCTCCCAGCTCGTCCACTCAGTTGCAAAAATTCCGACTGGGTAATTGGTCTGGTTTTAATTCCATCATATTTATGCAACCTATCAATAAAGATAGCTTTGGCAGGCATGTTAATTCCTAAAGCTAATGTTTCGGTAGCAAAAAGAAATTTTATATATTTATTTAGAAATAAATATTCTACAAATTCTTTAACTATTGGGGCTAGTCCAGCATGATGATATCCAACACCTCTTGACCACATCCACATATGTTCATCAAGGTTAAGAAGAGCTAATTCTTCTGTTGTCAGATCGCCAAATACATCATCATATTTGACCTTAATTTCATTTCTATTTTCAATTAATTTAAAGCTATTCGATAACTGTCTTGCGCTTGATTCAACCCTTTCTCTTGAAAAGTAAAAAAATATGACTGGTAATAAGTGTCTAGAATTTAAATATAATGCTTGTTCTCTTAAACTAGGTTTGTTAAATTGCGAATTTTTTTTCTCTATTTTAAATATATTTTTGTTTTTTTTATCTTTTGTAGATTTGATTATTTTTAAGTCTTTACTCGACTTAGTACTAGCAATTAAAGATATTTCTAAAGGGATAGGTCTTGTACTTGAGTGAATTAATGAGGTTGTTCCTCTTAATGAAACTATCCATTCTAAAAATTCATTTTTATTGTTAATAGTTGCTGAAAGAGCAAGAAATTTTATATCTTTGTTTGCGTGTATTAATATTTCCTCCCACGTAGTTCCCCTTTCTTTGTCAGCAAGATAATGCACTTCATCTAAAATAATTAAACCCGTATCGTTTAACTTACTGTCTTTGCTAAAAATCATATTTCTTAATATTTCTGTAGTTGCTATTACTAATTCTGAATCTTTATCTATACTTCTATCTCCTGTAAGTAGTCCAGTCCTTATTCCTTGCCTATTAAAATCATTGTATTTTTGGTTAGAAAGTGCCTTTATGGGTGTTGTGTAAAAAACATTTTTTTGTTTTGATAAATAATAATCAATTGATTTTTCGGCAATGTAAGTTTTTCCTGAACCTGTAGGTGCGACAACTAATACATTGCTACCTTTTTTTAGATCATTAACTGCATCTACTTGAAACTTGTCAGGTGTAAACATTATATTTTATTTACTCTTACTTAGATACAAAACCAATTCAATGAGCATATATAAGGGTAATGTAAATATAAATAACGTTACTGGATCGCCAGTGGGTGTAATAATTGCAGAAAAAATTAATACGCCTACAAATATTTCTTTTCTATTATCTGTAAATATATTCTTACTTATAATGCCTCTATTAATTAAAAAATAAATTACTAATGGTGTTTGAAATGAAATACCAAATAAAATTGATATCCTTGAAATCAGTTGGAAGTAATTTTGTGTTCTTAAAATGAATTCAGATTCATTAAATGATAATAAAAATTCTATACCTATAGGTAGAGTTTTGAATGCTGAAAAAATACCTAGATAAAATAAAGATATAAAAACAATCAAATACAATATAAAAAGTTTATGAGTTAATTTTTCAAAAGCAGGTTTAAAAAAATATCCAATGATAAAACTAATTATTGGAAATGACATAGCTATTGATACAAAAAATGTATTTAAAACTTTAACTTGAAAACCTTCATATATTGTAAATGCAACAAGTTCATCAATTGAATATCCAGCATTAAGCAATGGAGAAGTTAGTATTTCATAAATAGATCCGTAGTTTATATAAACAAATGTGAAAAATATTGATACTATAAATAGTGAGATTAATATTCTATAGTTTAATTCTTTAAAGTGTTCGAAAAACTTTTTATTATCCAAATTTATTCCTCTTCTAACCAGACCCATTTTTGTTCTATTGTTTCATCGCCAATGACCTTTCTAACTTGATCAGAATTAGAACTATTGAATACACGAAAAAATTTTCTTATTTTTCCTTTATCTAGAATACCTAGTGATATAAAAATTATTATTATAAGTTCAATTAAACTCATTTATTTAATTTCTTTTTTAATTTATCTTTTCTATTTTTAAATTCATCTAATAAATATTGTGGAGAGATAATATCTATATACTCATAGTTTTTAATGACAAAATTTATAGCATTTAATTCAGAATAAAATTTTGCTTCTACATGCTTATTTTTTAATTGATAATCATCTTTGTTTATATCTGTAAGAACCTTTTCATTTAAATATGTGAACTTCATTACAACCTCCATCTTATTAGATTTTTTAATTTCTCTAAAGTCTTCAATAGATAATGAATCAACAATCCTATTGAGTAAAAACGTTTTCGATTTTTCTTCGTTCAAATCAATTGCTTCTAAAACAATGCCATCAGTATTAGTTGTTAATAAGATTGGTTGTATTCTATAAAAAGTTTCTTCTGTTGAACCTAGTTTTATATATGAGATTATGTTTTCCTCAAAAAATGTTAAGTTCTCAAAAACACCTTCATTACTTTCATCTAATATTTCTAAATTAAAATATGGACTAACTACATTATAAAATTCTTCAATATCACTGTTATTTTTAACCAACTCTTTAAAAATTGAATTTGAAGTTAACAAAAAAATTAAATTGAATAACTCTCCATCATTTATCTGAGTTATATTTTTTAAAGAAGAATTAAAGTTAAATAATAAATCTTGATTTTTATCATCATATTCGTAGTCAATCAATAATTCACCTTGGTTTGAATAAATATCAGTAATCACTGACAACATGTAAAATAAATCTTTTTCATCTATATTTAATTTTTGTACAAGATTATTAATATTCCATTTTTCTTTACTTTGAATCAAAGAAAGAGCGCTCATAACTAACTGGAGATCAATTTTTTTTGACATATAATAATTCCTTTAAATTGACTGTAGAGTCTATTTTGATAATTTCTATTTCGTCATCTAGTAACAGCAAAAATTTTATAAATCCATAACTATCATTTGTTGATACATTGCAGTGTAAAAATTCATCTTTGAGTTCTAATTGCATTTGATTGTGTGCAAATATATTTTTATTTATGTCATATAAATCCTTTTTTAATTTAATTGTTGCTTCAATAGAGTATTTCTCATCGTCCCATGAAAAAGGAAAATTTTTATTTTCTATTTGAAATAAATCGGCTTTATTACCAATTTTTAAATTATGTATTTGATTTAAATTAAATGTCTTCAGTAACCCATTATCTTCACCAGCTAAATACCATTTATTATCAAAATATTTTAATCCCTGAGGTTTTACTTTTCGATATTTATCAAGGTAATCAAATCCCACTCTTCTTTTTTCGTTGATAGATTGGAGGATTTTTGATATTATTTCATTTTTTTCATTGTCATAATTACTATTTGATAAATATTTTTTGAGATATAAATAAGTATTAATTAATTTTTCACTACTAATCTTTTCAGACTTAATTATTGATTCATAAATTGAGTAACCTGATAATGAGTAACCCTTGTCATAGGACCATTTATCATTCTCATATTGTATTAAATAACCAAAAGAACGTAATAAATTTTTATCTCTTTCGAATGATCTTCTAAATGCTTGTTGATTTAAATCTCTATAATCAGATATGTTATCTTTAATGTTTTCTGTAGTGAGGTTTTCATTATCACTTAATAAATTTAATAATTCAATTGCTCTTCTTAATACATTTTTCATTAATTAATCACTTTGGAAAATTTGATAACATAATTTAATTTTACAAATTTAAATAAATAAAATTATTGTTAAAAATTTATATATGTCTGGTGTATTGTAATATATACATTATGAAAGTTTGGATAGATCAAGATTTATGCACAGGTGACGGACTGTGTGAGGAAATTGCTCCTGATGTTTTTGTTGGTTTAGATGATGGATTATTTTATGTCAAAGAAGGAGATAAAATTTTCTCAGAAGAACATGGAAATGTTGGCGGCGCAGAAGGTTTAGCTGTTGTTCCTAAAGGACAAGAAGAAGCTGTTGTTGAATCAGCTGAAGAATGTCCTGGCGAATGCATAATGATTGAGCCTTAATATTTTATATATTTAGCGCAAATTAAAAAACCAGTATGTGAAACTAGTTTATTTGAAGGTCTTACGATCTTTTCATCAACTACCCAATCTCTAAGAATTACTTCTTTTATCTCAATATCTTGAAACTGCTGTTCTTTTAATGAATCATTCATTCTCATCACTTGAGTCATTGAAGGTAAATATGATACCCAGCAAACATTGTTTTTTATTTTGTTATTAGTAAAAAATTCCCATGGTTCAGGAACATCAGTAATTATTGCATCTATATTCACATTAAGTGATTTGTAATCAAAGTTAACTAATTCTTCATTAATAAATGTTATATCATTAATTTCATCAGATAGTGTAGAGATATATCTAGAAATAGTTTTATCGGCTCTTCTTTGGTTGATTTTTGATGAATCTATACTGTATAACACGCCAGTATTTTTCAAAAGAGTATATAAATATAAAGTCAAAGCACCTGAGCCAGAACCTATTTCAAGAACCTTGCTTGAATTATGAATATTTGACTCTAATACTATTTGAGCTACATCTTTAGGATAAATAATCTGAGGACCTCTTTTCATTAAAAGAACAAATTCTTTATAGGCAGGTTTATAAATTTTAAATTTAACTCCGGTAGATGTTTTAACTATAGATGGGATATTTTTAATTTGAGAAAATTTAAATTTACCTTCATTGGTAGTAAATTCTCTTTCTAAATCAACTACTGCTAAAAATTTATTATTTTTTGGTGTTTTTATAACTATAAGTTGATTGTCTATATTCAAATCTATAAAAATGCAAGAAAAGAAGCAACTGTTGTTAATAGCATGCCAACAGATACAACAATTACTATAATTTTTTGAAGTTTTTTATTCATTTAAATTTTTTGAAAATTTTCTTTTTAGTATTATTAAATTTTTCATATAAACGGCCAATTATTAGACCCACAAACAAATATCCTATCAATTTACCTTTGTCATCATTTAATTGATTTCTAAGGTTTTCATAATCATTAGAAAAATCGTTCATCTTAATATTCTCCAGGATATCAATGCAAATATCAAGACACATAGTAACGCCATAGAAAAATAAATTAAAGCTTGAATGAAATATTGATCTGTAAATAGTTGAGATAGGACGATTGCTAAACCAGTCAATAATAAAAGTGTAGAAGTAGCTAAATAATTTCCAGCTTTAAAATTTTTTTTTGCGTCCTTTATTGATTTTTCAATAGGCTCTATGGTTTCAGACTCTAAACGTTCAAGCAAACTGTCTAGTGCTTTAATTGCTGATGAAGAAAAGTTAAACACTAAGTTTCATTTCTGTTTTTTAATATCGTGCCAATAACACCTTGTACTGTTGCAGCTACTGGGAGTGCTAATATAGCTCCAACTCCTCCTAAAGTGTAGGCTCCGAAAAGTGTTGAAAATACAGCTATTGCTGGGTGAATTTCCATTGTTGATTTAGTAACTCTTGGACTTATAAAGTAATTTTCAATAATCTGATATGCAAGCAATACAATAACTGTTGATATCATTGCATTAGTTCCTAGTGAAATAGACGCTATAAATGGAACTAAGCCACCTAAAAAGGTTCCAACAACTGGAATTAATTGAGACAAAATTCCTGCAGCTACACCTAAAGCTATCGGTGATGGCAAGCCAATTAATAAAAATGAAACAGATAAAACAATGCTTGCTAAAACAGCTAAGATTACCTTGGCAACAATGAAACCACCTGCTTTAGATACTCCAATACTCCATACTTGATCAATTGAAGAGGATATGTTATTCGGCAGTGATTCTTTTAACTTAACTCTCCAACCATCTCCCTCACTAATTAAATAATAAGTAAAGAAGAAGATTACAAATATATGACCTAGAGTTCTTAACAATCCTTGTCCAGCAAAAACAACACTTGACCCAACAGTACTTCCATAATCTTTAATTAATGAGTTAAACTGGTTTTCTAAATCAAGGGACTGACTTGAAATTGCAAAACCCTCAACGTTCAGATAATTAATAAAATTATCAAAATAAGTTGGCATTTGAGAAGACAAGAAATAAATTTCTTGCACCATTATTGGTATTATTGAAAATAACGTAGCACCAATAACTAAAAGTATTAATGAAACTGCCACCATTGCTGCACTTTGTCGATTAATTTTTTTGGTCAACCTATAAACAACTGGTTCAGCAAGCGCTGCTAAAACAACTGCTACAAATAAATCAAAAATTAATGATTTAACTCGTAAGAAAATTAATACAGATAAAGCAATGAATAAAACATATAAAAATGCCCTATTTAATAGCTCCTGTCGAGTTTCACCTTTTGGAAGATTCACAATTATTTGACCCTTGTTTTTGATTTATAGTTACTATTTTGAATCAAAATGAAAATAAAGAGAGCGATTGCTCCTGAAGAAAAATATATTTCGAAACTTGTTAGATTTTCATTAATTAAATTACGCGTATATAAAGATGAAATAAAAAATAATATTGATCCTCCAAGAATTCTTTTTTTATATTTAAGCCCACGAACTGTAATATTTAAAAGAAGTAATCCAATAAATATTCTCCCTATACCTTCATAAGTATTACTTCTTAAAAAATAGAATTCTCTTATCGTAAAAAAACCATCTTGACCAATACCACCTAATGTTAAATGTATTACTCCTAATAACACCAAAAGTGCAGAAAACCATGCTAAAACAAAATTATTTATTGAAAATCTTGCTTTAATAGGTGACGGCCATGGTTGTAATGGGTTTACTCGCTTTACTAAATTAGAAGAAAGTTTAAACAAACTGCGTTCATAGTTTCCAAAAATAAATGCTGTAATTAAAAGTATCAATGGTGCGTAATACATTGTTAATCCAAATAGATAAATGCTAAAAAACACAAATAAATGCCAGAGATACATTGTATAAATATTTGAATGAATGTGAGAAATTAGTAACCATATCTTTTGATTGTTCAATACCTTCTCAATAATATTTTTTAATGATAAAAATAGACAAATCAAACCAATAGAAGCGATAAGATATATGGTAGTTGGAGGATCTTCATTATTAAGTGAAGTAAGTCTATAACTTGCTAAGGATAAATAAGATTCAGAAACTGACATTTGGTAAAACAAGTAACCGTATGTAAAAACTGATATATATCTGAAAAGATTAATATTTACTTTTTGAATTTTTCCATCTGCAAAAAAATATCCAATTTGATGTATTGCTATCCAAAAAAATAAATAGTTAAACAATTTTATGTAAGAAAGATTTAATGCAAAATTTATATTATCAATCAGAATTGTCATAGTAAATAAAGTAAGCACAGTTGCATATGGGTATTTTTTATGTAAGTAGATTGTAAAAGGGGCAAAAAGAACCATTACGAGATATATTGAAACTAACCACAGTGGCCATAAAATAAATTCAATTGACGACATCATTCCATCTTCAGATGTTGTTAAATAGTTAGGAAAATTTTCTGACCTACTTATAATATTTAACACTATTGTGCTTGAAAATATCCAAACAATGACTGGTCCTAAAAGTGTATTAATCCTATCAACTAAATAATTCCACTGACTTCCATCCCTCCCTACATTTGAGTACCAAGCAACTAAATTATTAAAACCCATAGAAAAGAAAAATAGCGACATACCTGCAGTAAACCATGTAACTACCATTAGAGATTGAGAGTTTACTGAAAGGTTTGATACAAACAGCTCTCCTCCAGAAGTTTGTAATCTTAATAATAAAAATGAATTTATCATTAAGAAAAGAAGTCCAATTATTTTGGTAAAGTCAATGAAACGCTCTCTAGAAATTGATGTATTTGCAACTTCATAAAAAACTGCTCGCATACTTTTAAAATTTGGTAAAAATAAATTTACTATTTGCTTCACATAAATATAATACCTACATCAAGAGTGTTTAAAACAATATAATTAGATAGTGGAAATAGTCTTATATCAACCTGAAATAGCTGGAAATGTCGGTGCAATAATTAGGCTCGCAGCAAACTCTGGCATTTCTTTGAACCTTATTAAACCATTTGGTTTTGATCTTCAAGAAAATAAAATAAGGAGAGCTGGTTTGGATTATCATGATTTATCAAATACTAAAACTTATAACTCTTGGGAAGAATTTATAGAAACAAACAATAACAAAAGTATATGTTGTTTATCTTCAAAAGGTATAGATTCATATTGGGATACAAATTTAAATCAATATGATTTCTTATTGTTTGGACCTGAATCAATTGGATTGCCAGATGAAATTATTTCAAGTTACAAAACAATTACTATACCTATGAAAGAAAACTCTCGGAGTATTAATCTTGCAAATTCAGTTGGTATAGTAGTTTTTGAATCATTAAGGCAAGCTAGTGTACAGTAAATTATTCTTCGTATTTCTTGGAGGCGGTATTGGGTCAGTTTTAAGATATGGAACAAATACTATCGTTAATCTATATGTTATTGGCCAATTAGGAACTATCGTTGTTAACGTGCTCGGTTCTTTTCTATTTGGTATCCTAGTTTCTATTGAAGAACAAAGAAGTGATTATTTTAACTTTTTTCTTTTAACTGGCTTACTTGGAGGATATACAACATTTTCACAATTTTCTTTTGACGTTCTAACATTGCAAAACAATGGAAATTTGTATTCGATACTTTATATACTGTCTTCAGTACTCCTTTCTATATCAATGGCGCTATTAGGAATATATATAGCAAATAGGTTTATAAATAGTTAATATTTAACTATGCCAACATTTGACATATCGTCTGAATACAACCAACAAGAAGTTGTAAACGCTGTTGACCAAGCACATAGAGAAATATCAAATAGATACGATTTTAGAGATACTGGAACTTTTATTTCATATAGTGAAAATACAATAACATTGAAGAGCAGTACATCTGAGAGGATGGCAGCAGCAGAACAGGTTTTGAAAGAAAAGTTTGCTAAAAGAAATGTATCAGTTAAGTTTTTGGGAGATTTTAAAGATGAAACAACACCATCAGAAGTTAAAAGATTCTTTAATTTAAAATCAGGAATAGATCAAGATTCATCAAAAAAAATCATTGCACTGATTAGAGAAAATAATAAAAAAATACAATGCTCATACCAGAATCAACAAATAAGAGTTACGAGTAAAAAAAGAGATGATTTGCAAGAAGTAATTCAACTTGTTAAAGAATCAAAAATTGAAATTCCTCTAAATTTCGGTAATTTTAGAGATTAAATTTTACTTTTATTTTTTTAAAAATAAATCTAGAAAATATAACACTTAATAATAAGAAAAGAACCGTAAAGTAGATGCCGTCTTCATATTCTGTTGTAAAGAAATAAGAAAAAAATAAAATAAAAAATCCGTAAAAAAATCTAAATATAGAAAAGATAATGAAAGATTTAAAAAGATTACTGTTTTTAATCTTTTTAAATCTTTTCAAAATATATGTCTATTTTTAGCAAATATATTGTAAACGAAATCTCTCATGCGTTTTGGAAATAACTTCAAAATATAAATTGATTTATAAAAACCGCCTAGAGATGCAATTGACATAATCACCGCGTCAGAAAAATAATAGACATTTTCTTCTTTTTTAAACACTAAAGTATCAAGCATTATTTCATTTTCTGATAAATTTTTTTGATTATATAATTTCAAATTATTATTTTTCTTATTTATCCAATTTCCATATGATGAACATACTTTGCAATTGTTATCTATAAATATTTCACTCATCAGAATTAAATTCCATACTTAATGAATTTACACAATATCTTTCCCCGGTAGGTAATGGGCCATCATTAAATACATGACCAAGGTGCGAGTTGCAAGATTTACAATTAATTTCTATACGACTCATCCCGTGAGAAAAGTCATTTTTTCTTGATACTTTATCAGCTATGGAATCAAAAAAACTTGGCCATCCAGAATTTGAGTCATATTTTGTATCTGAATCAAATAATACATCTTTACATACAACACATATATATGTACCTTTTCTTTTTTCATTTAAAAGCTCACCTGAAAAAGGTGGTTCTGTACCACAGTTTTGAGTTATTTCTATTTGATCTTCTGTAAGATGATTTTTTTCTATTGACATATTTTTATTTAAGCAGGAATTAAGTATAAGTGTGAAAACCTAGAATCATTTATTTTTACACTTTCTTCAATGTTTTTATTTAAATCTACAATTTCTAAATCTGTGAATGAATCAAGATAATCTACTTTTACAATTCCAAGATATTTATCGGTACCTATAGATACTATTTTGATGCTTTTTAATTCTTTAACGCCTTTTTCTTTCGATAAAGCATTTTCAACTATTTTATAAACATCTTTATTTACGGTTTCACCTGTAATCAAGTGTTTCATTTCGTAACCTAGAAATATACCTGAAATCATTAATAGTATTCCAATGGAAATTGAGCTCATAGCATCATAAATTGAATTATTTGTAAAGTAAGTTAATAATGTACCTATTAGAGCAAAAATTAATCCTAATGTAGCAGCAAAGTCTTCGACAACTATTGCAATTAATGGACCATCATTTGAATCTTTAAGTAATTTTAGAATTGATTTTTTTTCCTTATTACCTCTTAGCTTCTTAACAGCTTTAATTAATACATAAGTTTCTAATATGATTGAGATTGAAAGAATTGATATTGATATATAAAGATTATCTAATTCTTTCGGATGGCTTAAAGCTTCTATACCATGTTCTAAAGAAACCAAGCCCCCAACTGTAAATATTAAAACAGCTACTACTAAAGTCCAAAAATACTCTTCTCGTCCTCTTCCAAGAGGATAAAGTTTAGGATTGCTTTTTTTAGTTTGCTTAATACCAAACCACAGTAAAAATTGATTAAAAGAGTCAACAAATGAATGTACGGCTTCTGAAAACATAGCACTTGAGCCAGTAATAAATGCCACAAAAGATTTAATTAGGCCTATAAAAAAATTTACAGAAAGAGCTAGAAAAACAGTTTTTGATGAGTCTTGTTTAGCCATTTAACCATGCTTTCAAGTCTTGATATCCTCCAACTCTTGTATCATTAATAAAGACTTGGGGTACAGTTTTTACGTTGTCACCAATATTTTTATAAAATTTAACTCTTTCAGCATCATTAGAAAGATCAAATTCTTTAAAATCAATTGAGTGAGAGTTTAATAAATCCTTTGCTCTGTCGCACCAAATACATTGATTTTTAGTATAAATTTCTACTTTCAATTATTTTCAAATGTAGTAAAAACTTCATTAGTAGTTTGAGTAACTCTAATAAAAGTAGTGCATTTTGGAAGATCTTTAAGAGTTTTAGCACCTACATAGGAGCATGCTGACCGAACTCCTCCAAGAATTGCTTGTACTGTGTTATCAAGAGGTCCTTTAAATTTTAATCTTACTTTTTTTCCTTCTGGAGCTCTGTGCTCTGCTAAATCTCCATAATAAGTTTGCTGAGCTTTTGTAGAGGACATTCCATAAAAATCTTTGTATTTAACACCATCATCATCTTCAACTAATTCACCACCAGATTCTTCATGTCCAGCAAACATACCACCTAACATAACAAAATCTGCTCCAGCACCGAAAGCTTTTGAAACATCTCCTGGAAATTTACACCCTCCATCTGCCATAACGTGTCCACCTAGACCATGTGCAGCATCAGAGCATTCAGAGATAGATGAAAGTTGAGGATATCCAACTCCAGCAACACTTCTAGTTGTACAAACTGAACCTGGACCTATACCAATCTTTACAATGTCTGCACCAGCGAGAATTAAGGCTTCTGTCATTTCTCTCGTAGCAACATTACCTGCAATAATAATTTTATCTTTAAAAGTTTCTCTATACTTTTTAACTGCATTAATAAAATCTTCTCTATATCCATTAGCAACATCAATGCATAAGAATTTTATGTCATCGTTTAATTTAAAAATATTTTTTGCAAGTTGCATGTCTTCATCAGATTGGCCCACAGTAACTGCGATATAGTTTGGGTCTAATTTGTTAATTGATTGTTTCCAGTCTTCATTTGTGTAAAACTTATGCACTGATGTAATCATTTTATGTTTTTGTAACGATATAGCAGTCTCAAAAGTTCCTGTTGTGTCCATATTTGCAGAAACTATAGGTACACCCGACCACATTAAAGATGTATGTCTAAACTTAAATTCTCTTTCAAGCTGTACTTCAGATCTTGATACTAATGTACTTCTTTTAGGTCTGATTAAAACATCATCAAATGTTAATTTTATTTCGTCTTCAATTCTCATTATTTCCAAAAGTATTTTATGCTACTTAACAGGTAAATGTTAGTTGAAATTCCATTTTTTGCTGCTGGTATAAATTATTTCCCAGGTGAAATTGCTGCGTTAAGAGTTTTTGAACCAAGATATTTATTACTAATTGGAGATTCAATAGTTAATTCAAAAAACTTTTTAGTTGGAAGAAATATAGAGGAACTTGGCCAAATTGTATCTGAAGTAGAAATTTTAGAGCATCAAGATATATCTAATGCTGAACAGCTTGTTGTAATTGAATGTATAAATTTATACAAAGTAAAAGAAATCACCATAGAAAATGAATACCCTCTTTGCAAGGTTAACGAACATAATGATGTGGGTTTACCACCTGATGTAAATGAACTTGATATTTTAGAAAAAAATATTAAAAAAATGACGGCAAAACTAATTGAACAAGGCTTAAATACAACTATCGCAGAATTTGTAGTAGATAGAGATAATAGGATAAATAAACTTTGGGAATTATGTATTTATACACCTATGGACCTAGAAACAAAAAACTACATACTTAATCAAAATGATATTTATAAAAGATATGAAGCTTTGCTTAATTATGTAGAATCTGTTCTCAATGATTAAATGCAATCCATTTGTTATAAAAATTATGCATAGATTTTTCGAGTTGTTGGAAGTTGTCCTTTAAATAATTTAATTCTGAATGTACGTCATAATTTGCTAATTCTTCCTTGGATAAGTCACTATCATACCAATTTTCAAAAAGATCTAATTTTATCTCAGGGTGAAACTGCAGTGCCAAAGAATTTTTTATACTAAAAATTTGTGGATATTCAGTTTTAGCAATCAGCGTTGCTTCTGGAGGAATATTAAAAGTGTCTCTATGCCATGAAAAAACTTTAGTATTTTTAAAATCTTCAAATAAAGAATCATCAATAAGGAATTCTAAATTTTTAAATCCAAACTCTATATTTTTTGATAAAAACGCAGAACCTCCCATTGCGTCTGCAATTAATTGAGAACCTAGACATATTCCTAAAATTTTTGAATTTGCATTTATTGCATATTTTAGCCATTGTTTTTCTTCTTGGAGGTAAGTGAACTTTTGATCATCATACGCCCCCATATGACCACCCAAAATTATATAATTATCGTCTAAAGAAAGATCATCCCAATTAATATCCCAAGCGTTAATTGAAATTATATTATCCGGAAGAGATCCAGCAGTAACTTCTGAATCATTGATAATTGCTATTGTTTTATTATTCATTGTTTGTGCGCGGAAGAGGACTCGAACCTCCACGGGTTTTACCCCACAGGATCCTTAATCCTGCGCGTCTACCAGTTCCGCCACCCGCGCAAACCTAATCTAAAAACCAGAATAGAGACAATGTGGTTGCAGCGAATAAAAGTGCAACTGATGCAGTGATTCTTCCAAGATTTCTTTCAGCTAATGTTTGACCTATATTTCCAGATGAGCCGGGTCCACCAAGCATATCTGATAAACCGCCACCTTTACCGCTATTCAACAAAACTAATCCAATAAGAGCCACAGATATAAGAACATGCACACTGATTAAAACTGCTGTAATTGTATCCATATTATTAACACTAACCTTTCTTTTCAGTTATCTTTGACTGCATTTCAACTTCTTTAGAAAGATTGTTAATTGCATCTTCGTCACCTAAATAACCAATTTTTTCAATATTATTATCTGAAATATTATATGCAAGTGGAATTCCAGTTGGAATGTTAACGTCCACTATATCTTTGTTAGATAAATTATCAAGCAATTTAACCATAGCTCTTATGCTGTTGCCATGGGCTACTACTAAAACGGACTTTTCTTTAGCTGTTGCTAATATTTGTTCGTAGGTCTTAACAACCCTTGAAACAACATCTTTTAGAGATTCACCTAATGGTAACCTTGATTCAATATCATTATATAATTCATGGGTTTTTGGATCATGTTCCGAATTTTGCTCTGCCATAGGAGGTGGTGTATCAAAACTTCTTCTCCATATTTGTACTTGTTCTTGTCCATATTTTTTTGCTGTTTCAATTTTATCTAAACCCTGAAGAGCTCCATAATGCCTTTCATTTAGCTCCCACTTTTTCACATTTTCAAAAGTAATATTCATTTTTTTATAATTTTCAATAATATGTGAAGCAGTATTAATTGATCGTCTTAAATAAGAAGTAAAACAGATTTCTGGATAGAAGTTATTATCAATCAAGGTAACACCAGCATTTTTTGCTTCAACTTCACCTCTTTCAGATAAGTCTATATCAACCCATCCTGTAAATTTATTTTCTAAATTCCAAAGGCTCTGTCCGTGTCGTATAAATACAAGATTCATAAATTAACACATTTGATAATATCAACGAATTTATCTGCATCTAGAGACGCTCCACCAACTAATGCACCGTCTACAATACTAGTGTTTAATATTTCAGAAGAATTATCTGGAGAGACGCTTCCACCATAAATCAACTTTACATTTTCATCTGAAAAGTAAGGCTTATCAGAAACTAAGTCCTTAACAAAATCTAATACTTCAACAATATTTTCTATAGATGCAACTTCACCAGTGCCAATTGCCCAAATAGGTTCATAAGCTAGTACTAACTTATTAACCTTGTCTTTTCTTACACCTTTCAAACCTTCATTTATTTGATTTTTAATAAACTCTAAATATGAACCTTCTGATCTTTGTTCTAGGCTTTCACCAAAACATAAAATTGGAATTATTTCATTTTCTAATAATCTGGTTAATTTAATGTTCACATCATTGTCAGTTTCATTAAAATGAAGTCTTCTTTCAGAATGACCAACAATTGAATAATCTATATTTAATTTTTTAAGCTGAATTGCTGACACTTCGCCAGTAAATGCTCCATCACTGTAGGTAGATACATCTTGTGATGAAATTTTAATTTTAAGATTATCCGTAGAAATTACAGTTTGTAAAGATCTCAATGAAGTGTGCGATGGTGCTAAGACTATGTCTATTTTTTCTTCTATATTCTTATCTAATGAATAATTTATTTTTTGTAGTAATTGAATACTTTGTAAATGATCAAGATTTAATTTCCAGTTTCCAATTATTATTTTTTTCATTATCAAATTATAAGTGATTTGTATTTGTTTACCCCTGGTAATTTTTTTCCTTCAAGATATTCCAAAGATGCTCCACCACCTGTAGATATATGATTAAAGTTTTTTTTATCAGAAAATTTATTAATTGCACTTACAGAATCCCCTCCACCAATACATGTATATGCAGATGAATTAGAAATAATCTTAGTAATTTCTTTAGTTCCATAACTAAACGCCTCTTTTTCAAAAATACCCATAGGTCCATTCCAAAAAATATTATTTGATTTTTTTAGTAATGTTCTAAAATTGGAAACAGTTTGAGGACCAATATCAACACCTATTTGATTCTTTTTAAAATCTTCTAACTTTACATTTTTTCTAACTGAACTATCTAATGATTCAGCAACACCAAAGTCTATAGGTAATATTATTTTTTTTCCAAATCTTGAATTAAGAAGCTCCTCTGCTTTTGAAATAAATGACTCTTCTAGTAATGACTTCCCGATTTCATGTCCTAAAGCTTTTAATAAAGTAAAGCACATTCCTCCACCAACCATAAGATATTCAACTTTTGGCAGAAGCTTTTCAATCAGATTAAGTTTGTCTGAAATTTTTGCTCCACCAAGCAGAACTGCGTAACCAGATTCACTATTATTTAACAATCTGTCTAATTCATGTATTTCTTTATCCATTAAAGGGCCTTGGAACGAATCTAAGTTTTCACCAAAGCTAACCACAGATGCATGTTCTCTGTGGGCTGCACCAAATGCATCAAATATATATGAATTAAAAGGTTTAGTAATTTGATTAGAGAAATCCTTATCATTTTCAATCTCCCCTTTTTCAAACCTTAAATTTTCTAAGAGAAATATTTTAGATTCTGATTTTTCAATCTGTTCTTCAACTTTTTCACCAAATACTTCTTCAATAAAGCAAACTTCTTTACCAAGAAAATCTGACATGCTTTCAGCTACAGGCCGTAGAGATAAATTTAAATCTTTACCGTTAGGTCTGCCCATATGACTGGTAAATGTAACTGTTCTTGACTTATCTAATATACTTTCAAGAATTTCAACTGATTTTATTATTCTAAAATTATCTGTTATTTCACCATTCTTAATTGGAACATTTAAATCAGATCTAATTAAAACATTGCCTAAATTGTCTAATTTTGACAAATTATGATTCCTTCATGTCTCTATGTATGACTACAGAGTCCTTTCCATCGTTTTTAAGCCATTTACCTATTTCTTCAGTCATAACAACACTTCTATGCTTTCCTCCAGTGCATCCTATAGCTATTCCAACATATGATTTTCCTTCGGAAGTGAATCTGGGAAGTAAAAATTCAATCATATCTTTTACTTTATTTAAAAAAACCTGTGCGTCTTCAAATGAAAGGACATAGTTTCTTACCATTGGGGATTGCCCTGTAGAGGCTCTAAGTTCTTCTCTCCAGTGTGGATTTGGAAGAAACCTTACATCAAATACAAGATCAGCATCTCGTGGTGTTCCATTTTTAAACCCAAATGAAGTTACAGAAATTTTTAAGTCCTGATTAGAAGCTTTTCCTTGAAAGCCTTCAATTATTCTTTTTCTCAATTCATGAACATTCATATCTGTAGTGTCAATTACTTGATCAGCAAGTTCTCTAATTGGTTTGAGTAAATCTCTTTCAGATTTTACAGACTGTGAGATAGAATCCATACCCATGGGGTGAGGACGTCTATTTTCTTCATATCTCTCAATAAGCGTTTCATTATCAGCATCAAGAAAAATTATTCTGGTTAAAACTCCGGATTGGCTTAATTTATCTAAACTGATTTTTAATTCTTCTTGGGCGGAAGTGTCTTTAGCATCAATTGTTAATACAAGTTGCTTGTTTGTTTCAGTAACATCATTTGATTGGACTACAGATTCTACTAATTCTGCTGGTAAATTTTCAATTACATAATATCCTAAATCTTCAAATACATTTGAGCTTGCTGACCTACCAGCACCCGACATTCCGACTAACAATAATACTTCTGGTCTTTTAGATGCCATTTAATTCCTTTTCAACTTCATATTAGTTCCTATATCTAATGATTGGGAAAATAATTTTCTACCGAGTTATTTGTTGAAGTATTGATAAACTTTTGATGCTTGTTTTTCGTCAATTAGGTTAGACAACTCTTCATAACTTGCAGATGAAAGTTTGTTTAACGTCTTATACTTTTCTAATAACATATCGATAGAAAATTTTGAAACCCCCTTAATCTCAAACATAGATTCAATATCTAAATCTTTAAGTCTCAATCTTCTGTTTTCTTGTATGGCAAACCTATGTGCTTCATCTCTAATATTTTGAAGAATAAATAGTGCCTCAGAATTAGAATTTAAAACTATTGAAGACTTTCTATTAGGAGTAAAAAGCTCTTCTTCTTTTTTAGCAATACCAATTACATCAATGTCTAATTTAAAGTAATCAATTACACTTTTTGCTTTTGATAATTGTCCTTTACCTCCATCGATTAAGATTAAGTCTGGATATCTTCGAAAACTTTGGTCTTTTTCTTCATTATTAATTAAACGTTTTACACGTCTAAATATAACTTCTTCCATTGATCTAAAATCATCTTGTCCCTTAAAAGACCTGATGTGAAATTTACGATACATGGAAGGTTTGGAAATACCATCTTCCATTACCACCATTGAGCCAACTCTAAACTTATCTCCAAGGTTTGAAATGTCATATGCTTCTATTCTGTAGGGTATTTTTTTAAGATTGAGTTTGTGTTGTAGTTGTTCTAGTGAAAGTGATCTAAATTCAAGATCAGATCTACGTTTAAGATCTGCTACTCTTCTTAATTCTTTTGCATCTTCAACTGCAGTATGTAATAAATCTTTTTTCCAACCTCTCTTTGGATTAGTGAGAGTTATTTTTTTATCCCATTTTTTTTCTAGTTCTTTTTGAATAGTTTCAGATAAAGGAAATTCATGGCTTACTAGTATTTCATTTGATGGCATATTCTTTTCAAATAAATTTATTATAATTTTTGGAAGATAGTTTTCGTAGTCTTGAACATCCATTGGTTCAAAATTATTTTTTACTTCACCTACAATTCTTCCATTTCTAATTAGTAAACATGATAAAACAACATCAAACCTTCCAATATCAATACCAATCACGTCAACATTTTTATCATTTGAAGTCATAAGGGTTTGACTAACTCTTGCATTTTCCAAATGCGATAGAGTAATTTTTACTTTGTTTGCTTCTTCATATTCTTGATTTTTTGATAGTGTTTTCATCTCTTTAATTTTTTCATTTATGTAATTATCTGAATTTCCTTTATAAAACTCACTTAAATTACTCAATAGATTTTGATACTCATCTTTGCTAACTAAATCTACACAAGGCCCTGAGCATTTATCAATTTCATAGAGCAAGCATGGTTTATTTAATTTTTGGTGTCTCTCAAATGTATTTTGTGTACATGTTCTAACTGGAAAAATATTTATTAAATGATCTAAGGACCTTTTTGCAGCTCCTATAAACGGAAAAGGGCCAAAATTAACATTTTGATGATTTATATTTCTTGAAACAAATGCCCTTGGCCATTCTTCATTTGTAATTGTTACATATGGGTAAGATTTATCATCTTTAAATTGAATATTGTATTTGGGTTTAAATTCCTGAATAAATGAATATTCCGCTAATAATGCATTCGCTTCGTTTTGGGAAACAACAAATGAAATTGATTTCGCTTCTGATGTAAGTCGTTTGGTTTTCCAAGAAGTATTTTTATTAAAATATGAGGGTACTCTTTTCCTTAAATTTTTTGCCTTTCCTACATAAATGGGTTCGTCATAATCATCTTTGAAAATATATATACCTGGTTTATTTGGAATTTCATATAAATTAATTTTTTCCATTCAAAACTTCTTTCAAATGCTTACCTGTAAGAGAAAATTTATTTTTAGAAATACTTTCTGGAGTACCTTCACCAATTATAGTGCCACCATTGTCACCACCTTCAGGTCCAAGGTCAATAATCCAATCAGAATTTTTTATTACATCTAAATTATGTTCAATGACTATAACGGTGTTACCTTTATCAACCAACATGTGCAAGACTTCAAGTAATTTTTGGACATCAGCAAAATGAAGACCTGTTGTAGGCTCATCTAATATATAGACAGTCTTACCTGTAGATCTTTTACTCAGTTCTTTTGCTAATTTAACTCTTTGTGCTTCACCACCTGATAATGTTGTTGCAGCCTGACCTAGCTTTATATAAGATAGTCCGACATCATCTAAAGTTTTTATAATCCTATAAATTGAGGGTTGATTTTCAAATATGTTTAAAGAATTTTCAACTGTTGAATTTAAAATCTCAGCTATGTTGTAGCCTTTCCACCTAATAGATAAAGTTTCAGAATTAAATCTAGTACCGTTGCACTCATCACATATAACATAAATATCAGGAAGAAAATACATTTCTACTTTGATATTTCCATCTCCTTTGCAAAATTCACACCTACCACCAGGGACATTAAAAGAAAACCTACCAGGTTTATAACCTCTTATTTTTGATTCTTCAGTTAAGGAAAACAAATTTCTTATCTGGTCAAATACTCCAGAATACGTAGCGGGGTTTGATCTTGGGGTACGTCCAATTGGTGATTGGTCAATTTCAATGAGCTTATCAATATTTTCTAAACCAGAAACACTCTTGTGGAGTCCTGGCATTATAAAATTCTTTGAAAATTCATTTTGAATAGATTTTGATAAAATATCTGTAATCAATGTAGACTTTCCTGAACCTGATACTCCTGTAACTGATATAAATTTCCCTAAAGGAAAATTTACAGTTAAATTTTTTAAATTATTTTCTTTCGCACCTCTAATGACAATATTTTCATTTTTTCCATTTCTGCGAACTGAAGGGTAAGGCACGACTTGCTTACCTGATAAATACTGACCAGTAACGGATTTAATATTTGAAGAAATTTCTTCCCATGATCCCTCAGCAACAATCTCACCACCTTGTTCACCCGCTCCCCAGCCAATATCAATAACATGATCAGAGCTTTTCATCGTCTCCTCATCATGTTCAACTACTAAAACAGTATTTCCTAAATCTCTCAAGCGCAACAGTGTATCTATAAGTTTTATATTATCTGCTTGGTGCAAACCGATTGATGGTTCATCTAATACATAAAGTACCCCAGTGAGTCCTGAACCTATTTGAGTTGCAAGCCTTATACGCTGAGCCTCTCCACCAGAAAGTGTTGCTGCGCCCCTGCTTAATTGAAGGTAGCTTAATCCAACTTCATTTAGAAACTTTAATCTTTCCTTAATCTCTCTAATAATTGGAATTGCGATTTCATAATCACTTCCTGTGAGTTTAAAACTTTCTACTTTATTAGAAGCTTCTTTAATTGAAAGGTTGTTAAATTTACCTAAAGTTATATTTTCAACTTGAACCAATCTTGATCTAATGTTTAATCTTTCACCATCGCAATCACCACATGGTAGTTCTCGCATGAACTGCTTGTAATACTCTCTTGCAGCATCGGAGGAAGTTTCTTCATAATTTTTTTTAAATGTTGGAACTATACCGCGATAAGGTTTGTTCCAAATTCTTGAATTTCCAAATCTGTTGACATATCTAATTACAGTTTTTTCACCTTTTGAACCATATAATAAAATATCTTTTTGTTTTCTAGTTAAATTTTTGTATGGCTCGTTAACAGGAATATCAAAATGCTCACAAACACCATGAATTTGAGCTCTAAAATATTTTCGAGTTGACATATCGGGAAATACATTTTCATTAATAGATAGATCAAAATTTTTAATCAACAAAGTTTCATCTATTTCGTAACTTACTCCCAAGCCGTTACATGACCCACATGCTCCAAATGGAGAATTGAAAGAAAAATCTCTTGGTTCAAGCTTGTCAAATGAAGTACCGCATTTCAAACAACCTAAGTTTTGACTGTAAGTAGTAATTTTGCTATCAACACTTATATCAACTAATCCAGATGTTAATTCCAGTGCTGTTTCAACCGATTGCGGAAGCCTTCTTCCTGGAGTTTTTTTAATTTTTATTCTATCAATTACAACTGAGATATCATGGTTAAAATATCTATCCAATCTTTTTGCTTCATCTAATCGAATTATTTCACCATCAACAAGAACCCTAGAAAAACCTTGTGCTTGCAAATCTTTAAACAATGTTTCGAATTCTCCTTTACGGGAACGAACTACTGGCGCTAATATATCTATACTTGTTCCTTCTTTTAAATTCATAATTTGTTTTACTATGAAACTTACAGATTGTTTCTCTATTTTATTGTTGCAACTCGGACAGTAACTGATTCCGACTCGAGCCCATAAAAGCCTCAAATAATCATGAATTTCTGTCACAGTGCCAACTGTAGATCTAGGACTGCGAGATGAAGTTTTTTGATCTATTGCGATTGCAGGAGACAAACCATCAATGCTTTCGACATCTGGTTTTTCCATTTGGCCTAAAAATTGCCTAGCATAGGCAGAAAGACTTTCTACATATCTTCTTTGACCCTCTGCATAGATTGTATCAAAAGCAAGAGAAGATTTTCCTGAGCCAGATAATCCAGTAATAACAACTAGTTTATTTTTTGGAATATCAACTGAAACATCTTTTAGGTTATGTTCCTTTGCTCCTCTTACTTTAAGTATTTCTTCTTTCATTCTGAATAATTATTAATTTCTTTTTTAAGTTCTTTAAGCTCGTCTCTTAATCTAGCAGCAAGCTCAAACTCTAATAAATCGGCAGCTAAATTCATTTCTTTTTCAATATTTTTGGATAATTTAATTAAATCAGTCTTTGAAGCTTCATTTAAATTAAGTTTTGATTTACTAATACTTATATTGCTACTTCCTCTTGTTTTTTCAACTAACTCTAAAATATCAGTTATTTCTTTTTGAATTGTTTTAGGTGTTATATTATTAACTCGATTGTGTTCCTGTTGGATGCCTCGTCTTCTTTCAGTTTCATTTATAGCAAACGTCATTGAATCAGTTATTTTATCAGCATACATTATTACATATCCTTCTTGATTTCTAGCAGCTCGACCTACAGTTTGAATTAAACTAGTTTCAGATCTTAAAAAACCCTCTTTGTCAGCATCTAAAATAGCTACTAGTTGAACTTCAGGTAAATCGAGCCCCTCTCTCAAAAGATTTATACCTACTAATACGTCGAATTCACCTTTTCTCAAATCTCTAAGTATTTCTATTCTCTCAAGAGTGTCTATGTCTGAATGAAGATATCTAGTTTTTATACCAGCCTTTAGTAAATAATCACTTAAAGCCTCACTCATTTTTTTAGTTAATGTAGTAACTAAAACACGATTTCCATTATTGACAACTGACTCTATCTCTACAAGTAAATCCTGTATTTGGTTTTCAGTAGGTTTTACTACTATTTTTGGGTCTAATAGTCCTGTTGGTCTGATGACCTGTTCAACGAATTTTTCTGAGTTTTCTTTCTCCCATTTACCGGGTGTAGCAGAAACTAATATTGTTTTATCTACTTTATCTTCCCATTCTTCAAACTTAAGAGGTCTATTGTCTAATGCGGAAGGTAGTCTAAAACCGTAATCAACAAGTGTTGTTTTTCTTGATTTATCTCCCTCGTATTGTCCTCTAATTTGTGGTATAGCTATATGGCTTTCATCTACAACCATCAGAAAATCACTTGGGAAAAAATCTAAGAGAGTATATGGAGCTTGACCAGGCTTTCTCCCATCGAAATATCTTGAATAATTTTCTATTCCCGAGCAAACACCTAACTCAGAAAGCATCTCTAAATCATATTTGGTTCTTTGTTCAATCCTTTGAGCTTCCAAGAGCTTGTTTTCTGATTTAAATTTTTCAACTTGTAATAACATATCTTTCTCAATTTGATTTAAAGCACTTTTTCTTGATTCGTCTGATATAACATAATGTGATGCAGGAAGAATTGCTAGTTCAGTCAGCTTTTCTAAAATCTCACCAGTAATTGGGTCAATTCTTGAGATGTTCTCTATCTCGTCACCAAAAAATTCTATTCTAAAAATAGTTTCTTCATAGACAGGAAATATATCTAATGTATCTCCTTTCAATCTAAAAGATCCTCTTTGAACTACTAGATCATTTCTTACATATTGTTGTTTTACTAATTGCAAAAGAAGATTATCAACTTCAAACTCCTCACCTTTAATAATTGGAATTAATTTATTTCTATACTCTATAGGAGAACCTAGCCCGTAAATACACGAAACAGAAGCCACAACAATTACATCTTCTCTCAGTAATAATGCGCTTGTTGCAGAATGTCTTAATCTATCTATTTCCTCATTGATATTTGCATCTTTTTCAATAAATGTATCTGTACGAGGAACGTATGCTTCAGGTTGGTAATAGTCATAATAAGAAACAAAATACTCAACCCTATTTTTTGGAAAAAACTGTCTAAATTCATTTGCTAGTTGTGCTGCTAAAGCTTTATTTGGGGCTAATACTAAGGAAGGAAGTTGACACTCCTCTATCAACCATGCAATTGTTGCAGATTTACCTGAGCCAGTAATTCCTTTTAAGGTCTGGTGGGAAATATTTTGTTCTAAACCTTTTTTTAATTCTTTTATAGCATTTGGCTGGTCACCTTTTGGTTGAAATTCAGAAACTACTTCAAACTTATTCATAACAAATTATAACTCTTTTATAAAATGTCAATAAAATTACTAAGGCTACGAATTTTGATTTATTATTTTATCTAAATTGAGATGTAAGTCATTCAAATTGTCATTTTCTATAACAATGCCTAAATTCTTCCACCAATCATCATCTTTTTGATTTGCTATTCTATTTTGAATATCTTCATAATTCATTCCTCTTTCCTGAAGTCTTTTTATTCTGGTATCAACTTGTGAATAAATTACTATACAATCAAAATCTTTATATATATTTTTAGGTGCTGAAACTTCTACAAATAATTCGTCTTCGGTATTATGTATTATCTCTTGTAAGGCAATTAGTACTTTTGGATGTAAATAATTTTCAAGAATTGTTAATTTGTCTTTATTTTTAAAAACAATATCTGCCAAAATTGCTCTGTTTACACCATTTTGAACAAGTGCTTGGGGAAATTCTTTTTTTAAAAAAGCAATAGATTGATTAGAATTTAATATATCGTTAGAAACTTTGTCAAGATCAACTGTATTAAGACCTTTATCTTTTAAATACTTAATTGCAGTTGATTTACCACTGCCTATTGGGCCAGTGATTATATAAACTTTTTTTGCCATTATTAAAGATTAAGCATAAAAAGAATATATTACGAGTTACCTATTCCTCTTTCTTTTAATTCTTGAAGGATATTCTCTAAAGACTCATCAACGCCTTCGACTGTTTGACGTTTTGGAGTCTCCTCATTGGATGATGATGAATGAGTTTTTGGCTTGTCTTTATTTTCTTCTACTTCTTTCCAATTGGGATCAGCTTTTTTAATTGATAAATTTACTCTTCTTTTCTCAATGTCTAGTTCTGTAATTTTAATTTTGACTTTTTGACCTAAAGCAAGAGCTAACTCTGGTGAATCAACTTTATCTGAGGAGATTTCAGAAACATGTACTAATCCTTCAACACCTTTGCCAATAGTAACAAATGCACCAAAAGGAACAACTTTTGTAACTTCTCCATCTACAACATCTTCTTCTTTATAGTGGAGCTCAAAATCTAACCAAGGATCTTCATTAACCTGTTTAATAGATAGAGAAATTCTTTCTTTATCATTATCTATTTCTAAAACCTTAACTGTGACTGAATCTCCTACTTTTACAATTTCATTTGGATTTTCAACATGTCTCCATGAAAGTTCTGACACATGGACTAATCCATCCATTCCGCCAATATCAACAAAAGCTCCAAAACTGACAATAGATGAAATTTTACCCTCTTTAACATCTCCAACTTGTAAATCATCGAGAAAACCTTGTCTCTCTTCTGACATTTCCTCTTCCAAATGAGCCTTTCTTGAAAGAACAATATTGTTTTTTTGTCTATCAAGTTCAAGAATTTTTGCTTCTATTTCTTCACCTATATAAGATGTCAATTCTTTAACTCTTCTTACATCAATAAGTGACGCTGGCAAGAACCCTCTAACTCCAATATCAACAATTAGTCCACCTTTTACTGATTCAATAACAGTTCCTTTTATAGACTTATTGCTATCAGAGATTTCTTGAATATCTCCCCATGCTTTCTCATATACAGCTCTTTTAACAGATAAAATTAATCTTCCTTCATCATCTTCTTTATCTAAGACCAAAGCTTTGATTTTTTCACCCTCATTAACAATTTCTTTGGGGTTTACACCTTTTCTTACTGAAAGCTCTCTTGAAGGGATAACACCTTCTGATTTATATCCAACATCAACCATTACTTCATTGCGGTCTACTCTAACTATAGTTCCTTCAATAACATCTCCATTATTAAAAGTAACTAGAGTTTGTTCAAGAAGTTCTGGAAAATCTTCTGGTTTTATATCTTCAGGTAGTTCGACGACATTTGAAGGAGATGAGTTCTCTTCATTATTACTTGTCATATGTATTATTTATTCCAATCATAGTGTTGCGTCAATAAGAATAACATATCTGTGATATTTACAAACTATTTATTAAAATTTGCAAGAGATGTATTTATTTTTGTATTTACATACAAAGGTACATCAAGTCTAACTGCATTTTGCATATTTTTAGAAACAACTGATAAAACATTATCAACATCTTTTTTCTTAGTTTCTATGACTATTTCATCATGTATTTGGAGTAATAAATTGGCATTATCAAAACTATTAAGTGCAGCACGAACTTTTATCATGGCAATTTTCATAATATCTGATGCTGTACCTTGAATTGGTGCATTCATAGCGATTCGCTTACCCATTGCTTTCATTTGAAAATTTGAAGAAGCCAGTTCTCTGATATATCTTGTCCTTCCGAACAAAGTTTTTGTGTATGTATTTTTTTCAGCATTAGAAACTACTTCTTCTAGGAATCTTTTTACTTTAGGAAATTGATCAAAATATGCATCTATTAATTTCTTAGCTTCTTTTTGAGATATATCTAAACTTTTGGAAAGACCAAATGATTCCATCCCGTAAATTAATCCAAAATTAACCTCTTTAGCTTTTCTTCTCATTTCAGAGTTAACTTCATTAAGTGGTTGATTAAATATTCTTGCAGCAGTTTCAGAGTGTATATCTGAATTTTTTTCATTTAATATTTTTATCATTTCTGAGTCTTGACTTAGGTGCGCAAGAACCCGCAACTCAATTTGAGAATAATCTGAAAGGATGAAGTTCATAGAGGGTTTAGAAATAAAGAAATCTCTAATTTGTTGTCCTAACTCTGTCTTGTTTGGTATGTTTTGTAAATTTGGCTTTTCTGATGACAATCTGCCTGTTGTCGTACCGAATAAGTTGTAATGAGTGTGTATTTTTGAATCATTACTTACCTCAGGCAATAAGCCATCTACATAAGTAGATCTTATTTTTTCAAGTTCTCTATATTTTAAAATATGTTTAGGTAATTCGTAATTCTTGGATAATTCCTCCAAAACGCTTGCATCAGTAGAAGGAGCTCCTTTTGGTGTTTTTTTCAAAACTGGGTATTTAAGTTCGTTAAAAAATATATCAGAAAGTTGTTTTGGTGAATTTAAATTGAACTCTTTTT
>Ga0208547_1000273_pt1 | contig 29529 bp, 34 predicted proteins | sample DEB08_DNA_5_FD_185501 | JGI IMG/M metagenome (GOLD analysis project Ga0208547, IMG submission 185501) | Aqueous microbial communities from the Delaware River and Bay under freshwater to marine salinity gradient to study organic matter... | ecosystem: Environmental > Aquatic > Marine > Coastal ...
AAACTATACTAAGACAACCAACTTTGCTGTCAAGGATAACTTGGCATCTGGTAACCCGGCAAAGATTATTAAAGGCACAGAGATTGATGCCGAATACAACAACATTGCAACCGCAGTGGCAACTAAGTCTGATACAGCATCGCCTACATTTACAGGCACTGTAACTGTCCCAACGCTATCTGTCACTGGTACTGCAACTATTGGTACTATTGATGGAGGTACATACTAATGGCTTTATTTGAAGATGTTTTTGGACCGGCAGCAGGTGTTGTAGGTGCTGCAGGTGCTTACTCAGGTCTTGAAACAGCACTTGGAAACATACGAAATATCCGAGGTCAAGTTACTGGACCAACACCGCTGACTTACCCAGATATTGCACAGCAAGGAGCTCAAGCGGCGGCATTCCAACCCTTTACTGTGACATCTGGAATGGGCACTGCTCAGTTTGGTGCAGGTGGTGGATTGACATCACAGCTTGGAGCACAACCACAACAAATTCAAGAAAACATCTTAAATCAATTAGCAGGACAAACACAGCTTGGTGGGATGGGTAGTCCATTTGCACAGCAAGCACTGACCGGTGCAGGTACAGCACTGACACAGGCTCAACAGCCACTTGACACAGCCACGCAAAACATCTTCCAACAGATTCGTGCCACACAGATGCCTGAAGAAGAACGTCAGCGTATTGAGCTTGAAAACCGCCTAGCCGCACAGGGTCGTTTAGGTACTCAAACTGCTCTATACGGTGGTACTCCAGAGGCTCTGGCGTTATCTAAGGCTCAAGAAGAGGCTAGAGCTAATGCGGCACTGCAGGCACGTCAGTTAGCCTCAGCAGAGCAACAGCAGGCACTACAGCAAGCTTCAGGTATGTTTGGTCTTGGTCAGCAGGCACAACTGGCCCCATCACAGCTACAGCAAGCTCAGCTTGGTACTCTACAGGCCGGATTGCAAACAGCATTTTTACCAGAGCAACAGATGTTATCATCACTCTCTCCTGCATTGCAAGCGGCTCAATTGGCACAAGCAGGAAGAGCATCAGAAGCCGAACTACTCGGAGCACTTGGACCTGCATACTTGCAATCAATTACAGGTTTGGGTGAAACTGAAGCGGCTTTGGAGCAAGCTCGTGTTAATGCTGTTCTTCGTGCGTTAGGTATTAATGTTGGGTTAGGTACAACAACAGGAGCAACCGCATAATGGCTATTGCAGATTCAATGATTCTACAGCTTCTTGACCCAGAAGCCGCACGTAGGCTACAGCGTGAAGAAGAGTTAAAGACTATGCGAACAATGGCAGGCTCTAGCCCATTATTACAACAAGCCTATCAAACTGCAGGTATGTTAAGTAGTAGTCTTGGTAGTGCTTTAGGCACAGATATGCGTAGTCCTATGGTCCAACGTGCAGAACGTGTCAAGGAAGCAATGGCCTCTTCTGGCGGCAACATTGTAGAAGCCGCTAAGATACTACAACAGTCTGATCCTGCGGCGGCTATGGTGCTTATGCAACAAGGTCGTGCAATGCAACCTAAGCGTGAAATTAAACAGCTTCGTACTGGCTCTACATTGCAGTATGCTCCGGGGCTATCCGATGTAGAAAAACGTCTTACAAAACCGTCAGTGGTCCCTACGTATGAAACATTCCAACTTGAAGACGGAGTAATTACAGGGCGTATTGACACAGCCACAGGAAGAGTCATTCCAATTTCAAGAGAAGAAGCGGCGGCTATTGAAAGCAATCAGGCTCAAGCAAATGCGGCGGCTCAACCAAAACCCGATGATACTATTAATGGCGCAAATATTTACTTAAATGCAGGTATAGGGACTGGGGTGCAACAAGGTGCTCCAACATCAAATATCCCTCCTGAAGCACAAGAGCGCATCAATCAACAATCTGGAGCTTCTCGTACAGCACGAGGCCAACAACCAAGCCTATCTCAGTTAATTGCGGAAGCGGGTAAGGGTGGTGCTCGTGCTCCTACGGTGGCTACGATGCAAGGTGTTCCCACTCGTCCTAATATCATGGGACAGCCCATAGAACCCCCTGCCCCAAGTAGAACAGTGCAAACATCAGCAGAGGCCGGAGCAGAAATGAAAGCCCTTCAGCAGGCTGATACTAAAGTTTTGACAAAACGGTTAGCAGAATTGAAAGCAATACCTGTAATGTCAGCAGATCAGCAAGAGGAATACCGTAGAATTGTAGCCGCTTTAGCAGATCGAGCTAAAATTAACAGAGCATCTCGTTAATGGCTATCATAGTCAATCACCCACTTGGAAGGATTGAGTTCAAGGACGGAACTCCTACCGAGGAAATAAACGATACTTTAGCCAAATTTGAAGCAAAGTATGGTGAAGAAATCGGTGCATTAGAAGCCGCCGGGATGGGTATACGTCAAGGATTTACGTCAACAGCACGTGGACTTGAGGAACTTCTTCCTGAGTCTGTGCGGTCTATGCTTTATGGCGATGGCGAACCTCAGCAAATGGATGATGAAGAATTTGCTAGGGAGTTTCAGTATCGTGTAGCACAAGAGCAACAGCCTATTGCCGCTACCGGTGGTAGAGTTGCAGGTGATATTCTTGATCCAGTCGGTGCCTTGGTTCCGTTTACTAAGTTTCGAAAGGTCGCTCAAGGTGCAGGAGAACTTGGTAGTAATATTGTAGCCGGTATGGGTGCAGGTGCTATTGCAGGTGTTACAGAGCCTACCTTCGAAGAACTAGGTGACAGCCCAGTCTTTAACATTTTAGCAGGAACACTGGGCGGTGGTGCTATCGGTGGTATTGCCGGTGCTCTTGCTAAACGCTTTGGTAAACAAGCTGAAGAGCCTGAGATAGCTCCTCCGACACGTGAAGAAATACCTACTGAAGTTGTTCCTACACAGGCTATCCAACCTGAAATGCCTGAGTTGATTCCTACGACACCTCAGTATCAGATGGAGTCTATGTTGCCTTCGTTTAGAAAGGCTACTCCTAAATTCGGTGAGAAGCGAGTCACATTTGATAATGACCTTGACCGTGCTTTGTACATGGTTGGCAAGGGCGGTAAAAACCAACAGCCCATGATTAACTATGCGAAGCGTGTTACAGGTCTTGACGATGAAACTATCAAGCTTATGGGTAAGGCCGAGTTCGATCGTGTTGGCAAGAAAGTCAAGGCCGATACGAAGAACAAGCCCTATCTCAAAACAATTCCTATGCGAGCTTCCAGTGCTTACAAAGACATTATTGGCACGAAAGTTGCACAAACAGAAAAGAAAAGAGCCACCGAACTAGCACAGATTCAGAAGCTCAGAGAGCAAGCGCAAGCTCCTGCAGAGGTCTTACCAGTTCAAGCAGGTACACCACCTAAGACTGGGCGTGATATTATCAAAGAAGTAACCGAAAGTGCAAAAGCGCAAGAACGTGGCTCTGTTGGTTCGTCACGTGTGTCTGCATTGCGTCAGCGTCCTGAGAAGGATGTACCAGACGCACAGGTTAGTAAAGTCTTTGAGCCCGGTGTAGAAGCCCCGCCTCGTGGACGTGCAAGACCATTCTTAGAAGCGGAATCTATGAATGAGTTTGCTAACATGATGAGTCAGATATTCCGTAAAGGCTCACGTAAAGCCACAGGTCGTGTTGCTAGGCAAGGACGTGGAACAGAGTCTGCGATGGCCAGTGCAGGTGCTAAACGTGCCGCACAGATGGCTCGTGAGGCAGGCTCCTTGAATGATTATTTTATAGGTCTACGTGGGGTTGATCCTCGCATGATTGACCCGGAAGATATTATCGCATCGGCTCCAGTGCAACGAGAGGCTGACGAGATTGTCAAGGAAGTTGTACAAGATTATGCAAATGCAATCACGAAGTACGGTAATGCAGAGGACATCCCTGCTGACATACAACGTGACTTGGTAGAGCGAGCATTTAATTCTATGATGGTTAAGCAGACAATCTCTGGCTCACTGACTCGTGCGTCGGACATGATGAATGCTCAGCGAATGGTCAATAAAGCAAGAAGAAAAGACGAAGCCCTTGCTGAGATGTTAGGACAGAGGTGTTATTGATGGCAAAAAGATTAAGTAGTACATGTGCAGGCACCTTTGATTATTTTATGAAGTCTCTCAAGTTTGCTGACGACATCGGAGCAAATGGGGCATTCAACGAAATAGCGAAAGCTTCATTGACTAAACGTAACACATTTATGGATATTGTATCTGAGGTATCTATTAATGGTCTTTTGTCAGGTACTGGTACACCTCTCATCAACTTAATCTCTGGTGTCACTCAAAGTCTTCTAATGCCTACAGTGCGTTTGATGGAGGGTGTTGTCACAGTCGATCCTAAAATATTCCGTGAAGCTTTGTCCATGTACTCTGGTTCTATCACAGGATACACAGATTTTATCCCACAGTTCCGCCGTGGTTTTGCGAAAGGTATGCCACTGGATATCGACGTTACCGACTACAAACGTTATGGTATGACAAAGGGTCAATACGATGGCATGCTTCAGAAGATGGGATTGAATGAGAATGCCAGTGCTGAAGAGATTCGTGCATTGATGGGTGATGCATACGATTATGTCAACAAAGCAATCCCGGGCCCTCTAGGTGAGGTGATTCGTTTCCCTACCCGGCTTCTAGTCGGTATCGACGAAGGTATGAAGGCTGTCTTACGTCGTCAAAAGTTTAATGCAATGGCGTACCGCAAAGCCTTAGAAGAAACTACTGACAATCCAAGAGCATTGAATGATCGTTTCTTACAGCTTCGTAATCAAAAGCTATTAGGCGATGAGGGTGTCGATGCTTGGAAGTCTGTAGGCTCTGTTGACAATCCTCAGATGGAAGGTCTAGCACCTTTACTGATAGCTCAGAACTATGCAAAGATGTCTATCTTTCAGCAGGAACTATTAGGTAAGGCCAAGTCTTTACAACAATTCCGTAGTGAATTTAAACCATTGATGTTGATGCTACCATTCTTCAAGACTCCGTATAATATCCTGAAGGAAGGACTGACATTCGTGCCCGGAGTTGGATATGGTGTGGGTAAACTCTATCGCTATGCAGACGATATGGCTGTAGGCAAGGCTGTACCTATGTCACGATCCGAAATCCTCGCAAGACAATCAATTGGCTTTGGAGCCTTTGCAACCGCTTGGACATTGTATGAGCAAGGTTTGATTACAGGAGCTTACCCCGCCGATCCTAATGAGCGTCAGATGCTACGTGACAGTGGTATACCTGAGTTGTCTATTAAGACTCCGATGGGATGGGTATCGTATCAGAAGATCGAACCACTTTCTACAGTGTTTGGTTTGATTTCAGACCTGTCAAGAAACATTGATAACTATCTTGACTCGACAACAGAACTTAATGAAAGAGACTTTGACGAACTTGTCACACCTACAATGTGGTCTCTCAAGCAGAACATTCTAGGTAAGTCTTTCATGGAAGGTCTTGCCAATGCTATCAATCTTCTTAGTTTGGAAGCCTCTTCTGCTCAAAATCTAAGCAATGTTGCTGCAGGACTTGGGCGTGTTGTAGTACCTTACGGTGCTTTGTTAAACAACATTGCACGTACAATCGACAGCCCAGATCTCCTATCGGGCCAAGCCTATGATAGACAGGCAACTACATTCCTAGAGAAGATGCAACAACGTATCCCGGGATTCCGTGAGTCTCTGCCATTTATGTACGGAGTCTATGGTGAGAAGCGTATGCTCAATATCCTAGATATCTGGACAGGTATCCGTACTGCAGACGAGGTGGACCGCACAGAGTTACAACAAGAGCTTGGTCTTCTTGGTATTGCTTATGCTCCTGTGGATAAGAGTTTTAAAAAAGGTATGAAATTAAATAACGAAGAGCTTGCACGGATACGGCAATTATCTGCCGAGTTAGCAACACCAATACTTGAATCGGTTGTGTTATCGGATAGTTTTCGAGAATTAGATGAGTCATTAAAAAATAAAATTTTTAAAGATACCATGATGAAAGTTAGACGTGCGGCGAGTACACAATTCCTTGCTGAAAATTCAGGTAATCCAAACTTTATGACTCGACTAACTAACGCCTCTCTCATAGCAGGAGGTTTAGATAAGTTAATAGGGCTAGAGACACCACCTGAAGAATAAAAAAGCCCCCATGTAGGGGGCATAGCTTTCTGGAGAGTTAGCTATCCAAAAACTTCAAAGATATCTCCGATCATAATCTTACAGAAAGGTACATTCACAACCCAACCATCGAAGAAGTACACCTGTGCTTCGTCAATGGTCTCACTGTCCTTCCATCCTAAGACTGGCTGAGACTCTACTGTCTCAATTGACAATCCAAATACATTGTGAAATCTCGCTGTTACCATCCCCAGTCTTCTCCTTCTAATCCGTGTGCATTGTAGTCTGTCACTCTCTTTTCAAAAAAGTTCGAGAGAGACGAACCGCCGATAATCTCCTCCATCCACGGGAGGGGGTTATCTTTGACTTTCCAATTTGGCTTGAGACCCAACTGGATGAGCCTCCGGTCGGCCAAGTATCTGATATACTGCTTAACTTCCTCTGCCGACAAGCCTTCCAAGTCACCCATCTCATACGCAAGATCAATAACTTTGTCTTCAAGTTTGACTGCAGTTCTAAACATCTCGTAAATAGTTTTCTTAAACTCATCATTAACAATGCGTGGGTGTTCGTTACAGAACTCCCTAAATAGTTTAGCCATTCCTTCAGCATGTTGACTCTCATCTCGCACACTCCATTCGACAACAGTGCACATGCCCGGCATCTTTCCAAATCTCTGGTAGTTAAGAAGCATTGCAAACGCACTAAACAAACTCATCCCTTCATTCAGCACAGATCGTGCAATTGCAAGGGCTGTCCCGCTTATAGAATTTACGTCTAATCCGGACATGAACTCCAGTTTTGCAGACATTTGCTTGTATTCTAAAAATGTTTGGAACTCCTCTTCCGGAAGTCCGAGAGTGTCATTGAGTAGGGCGTATGCTCGTTGGTGGACGAACTCACGTGAAGCAAAGGCTGTGAGCATGGCTCTAATTTCATTGTTCTTGAACTTGGGAATGTAATACTCAAGATAGTTTGTTCCAACCGCCACGTCTGTCTGCGTAAATAACCGCAGGATTTGGGTGATATGGTTTTTCTCCGACGACGATAGTGCCCCCGACTTCCAATGATTGACATCTGTTTGTAGCTCCAGTTCGTCCTCGATCCAATGAATACGCTCATGTTGTGTGGCGTACTCGACAGCCCAAGGATAGGCAAAGGGCTTGTATGTTACGTTGCTCTCCAGTAAACTCAAATTATCACTCCTCTATGCTAGTTTGATTTTGGTATATCACATTCATGAGATTATTATTGTGATACACTAATCTGTCAACTTCGCTCTGTAGCTCTTGTAATAGATTATAACTATCATTCAGAAGCTTACGATTGAATGGGTCCATGTCCTTCACGAGTTCCAGACGTTTCAGTAGGTTGTTTGTTTTTTCCTTCACTCTTTCTAATCTCCAGTTCCAACCCGATGATCTTTGCATGTAACTTACGGGCCTTATCCCAATTCTTTTTACACGATGCTCTAAGAAGTTTCAACCACATCTTTTTTAGTTTTACCTCTAGCCTTGACATGACACACAACCTTCATCGTCTTCAAAGTCTTTCAACGCATTACGGTCTACTTTAGTGCCAACTTTCTCCGCTGTAACCCCCGCAGTCGTCCGCAAGTAATATAAGCCTTTAAGTCCTTCTTTCCAAGCTTTGAGATGTGTCTGATTAACGAGAGCTTTGTCCGTGCCGGATGGAAAGAATAGGTTGACGCTCTGTCCTTGACAAATAAACTCCTGTCTCTTTGCGGCGTGTTCCACAACCCATTCCTGATCAATCTCAAACGCTGTTCTAAACGTAGCCTTCTCACTGTCGGATAGGAACTCCAAGTGCTGAACAGAGCCTTCGCTTTCAAGGATGCTTTGCCAGACCTTCTTAGTGTTTTGACCCCTATCATCTAAAAGTTTCTCCAAGTACGGATTGCGAACAGTATGACTACCGGCACGAGTACGATGCACAAAGCAGTTGCTAATACGTGGTTCAATGCTAGCAGAGCACCCACATAGGATACTAGAATTAGCGTTAGGAGCAATAGCCAACAGATGTATATTTCTAACACCATAACCCACTCCATCAGGACATTCACCACGCTCCACAGCGAGCGAGTAGGTGGCCTCAAGAGACTGGGCTTTGATGTCTTTGAAGATTGCATAGTTCTCACTCGCCGCTTGCCATGACTCCCAAGCTATTCCTTTGCTTTGGAGGTAGCCGTGGAAGCCCATTGCTCCGAGGCCGATTGAACGTTCTCTATAAGCTGAGTAGACAGCTTTTCCCAGTTCTTCTGGTGCGTTGTCAATAAAGTATTGAAGCACGTTGTCCAAGAGTCTGATAAGGTCTCCAACCATGCCGCTTGTTTTCCACTCGTCGTACTTTTCGAGGTTGACTGAGGAGAGGCAACAGACTGCTGTGCGTTCTTCACTTGTTGCGAGATGGATTTCGTTGCAGAGGTTAGAGCCATTAATTGACAATCCAAGTTTTCTTTGAGCTTCTGGTAAGCCTCTTCTGGCTGTGTCGATAAAGTTAAGGTAAGGACTGCCAGTTCTGAACCGAGCTTCAAGCATTCGTTGCCATAGTTTACGAGCTCTGATTGTCTCTCTAACAATTCCTGTATTTGGGTCTGTGAGATTCCATTCTGTATCATTAATTACCGCCTCCATAAAAGCGTCAGTAATATTTACTGCGTTAAAAAGATTAAAACATTTCCGATTGATGTCACCACCTGTCGGCACTTTGAAGGATATAAACTCCTCGATATCAGGATGACTTACGTCTAGGTAGGCCGCATAGCTTCCCTTCCGTGTCTTCCCTTGTTTGTACGCTGTCATCTGAGCGTCCACTACTTTCATAAATGGGATCGGTCCGGGAGCCTTGTCGCTGATCCCTCTCACGTCTGACCAATGCCCACCCACACCGCCGCCCTTTACGGAAAGCCATGCTACTTCGCCATTATGTTCAATAAGGCTATCAAGATTGTCCCCCACGTAAGTAAGGAAACAACTAATAGGCAAGCCCCGATTGTTTCGTGCATCGTCAGGTGCGTTAGAAAGCACAGGCGACGCAAACATAAACCAACCTTTCGAAGCATAATCGTAAATACGTTGTGCAAAGTCAAGGTCGCCAAATGAATAGGCAACACTAGCACGTGCGAAAGCTTCTTGGGGAGATGTTTCATGGTCGTACATATAGTAGTCTTCCATGAGTTTAATAGCTTGTTCGCTGAGGCGATTATCTCTTTCATAATCAATCATTATCCCAAGGTGTTGTTTCATCAAACTCTCCAACTAAATAGTCTTGTTTTTCTTCGATCTTATCTGCAAAACGATTAACTAATTCTTCGGAGTTTATCTCTAGAAGCTCCATCAAACTTATCTCGTCTATCTGCGATAACCGCTTTTTTAATTCTTCAAATGTAATCATAGCGAACCGACTATTCTACCAGACTTCAACGAGTTTGTCAAGATAATGTCGAGCCTTTTCAAGATCAATACGACCACCCTTATCTTTGAATCTAGCAATGTATTTAATCACATTACCCCACAAGAAACCTTTGAACTCTTCTTCACTCATCCAAGCTTCCATTGCTTCCCAAGGTTGGATGTCTTTTGAAGTATACCAAGTCCCTCCGACTTGTCTATCGTTTGCTTTTTCTAGTTCCATTCTTAACTAACTCCAGAAAATGATCGAGGTCAACAACAGCCAATGGCTTAGACCTGTTTTGTTTAATAACAACTAATGGCTCGTGCTCACCGTGTCCAGTGGCTTGCTCATAATAATTGAATACTGCAATCTTAGCAAGATTCTTGCACTCAACACTGTAAGGAAAAAGCTTCCTAGCCGCAGGAGAGAGTTGTACGTCCTCGCCTCCTGCCCCCATGCTAGTGCTTCTTACATCATCCATCTCTAATGATGGGAAGGTGCTCAAGATGGCGTCTCTAACTGCTTGCTGTAGCTTACGTCCTTTTGCTTTAGCTGATTGTGCTTTCATTCCGGTGCCTTAAAATACTCATCTGGATTCCGAAGCATCCAAAGTAAATTAGCATTCTCCATTGCACGATCTTTAGAGCCTAACTTCTCGACACACAAATCCCACATTTCCTTTTCACTCAGTCCATCGAGTAATTTGTCTGCGGTCTTTGGACCGATACCTCTGACACCTTTGATGTTATCAACCGCATCTCCGGTTAGCATCTGGTGGTAAAAGAATCGGATACCTTCTTCTGGTGTCACGTGAAAGAGTTTGTCCTTCACAAAATTGTAATGCCAACCCGGAACTTGGTTTAGATCTTTGTCAATCGTTACGATGACAGAATCTTCCCCGAGCTCCGTTGCTGTGATAGCAATGGCATCATCGGCTTCCATGCCTGTGATGACCTTAGCACTCCACGCTGACTCAAGATACTCTCTGAGTAGGTGGTAGTGCTTTGGCTTCTCGCCTTTTCGATTGCCCTTGTATGGTGCTGTCTTTGCGACATCGTACCGGAAGTTGCCCTTACCAGTGAGAAAGACTTCCCAGACTGACACAGGAAGTTTAAACATAAGAAGGTCTTCCAAGGACTCTGCCATTGTTTGGATTGCGTAAGACTCCGGCTCCTTGTCTGAAGCATACGCAACCCGGTACACAAAGATATCAGCATCTATGAGGGCTGTATCCACTTACAGAATCTCGTCGTCATCCGTAATGGCAACAGGTGCATCACCACCTTCGTACATTACCAAGTCCTCGACGACTAGCTTCTTGAGTGATGGACTGCGGCCCTTCTTAGCACCGTAGGTCCAATCATAAAAGCCAATCATTGCAACAGCCTTAGAGCCGTTGCCGATAGCAACGCCTTCAAGCGTCTCGCCTGTTGGGTTGTATGCGTGGATAGGCTTGGTAGACTTGCAGACAATGTAGTTGCCCTTGCCTTCCTTGTTATTGACAGCAATGCCAAGCTCTTCAAGTGCTGAGACTGCCGCATCAGATAGATTGGCGAGGTCTACTTGGTATTTGCCTGTGTAATCATTTACACGGTCAAGGTACGGCCACATAATTTCCGCACGAATTTTTACTTTATCCATCTCATTCTCCTTTGTTGGTGAGATATACATATATTATAACACAAATTTAGTGTGTGTCAAACCAATTATTACCGATTTTACTTTCGGCATCTACTGGGCATCGAAAGCCCAAGGCATCCCCGGCCCTTTGTGCCGCTTCGACCATGATTGATGCAACTTCTTCACCATGTTCTGTAGGTGTTTCAATCTGTATCTCATCATGCACGAATGCAACTTGTTGTACAGGGATGTTCCTTTTGTTAAACTCTTTGTGTGCCTCGATGCACCATTGCTTTGCAATAATAGCACCGCATCCTTGCAGTAGGGTGTTAAGTGCAGAGTGCGATGATCGTACCTGTAATCGACGACCATCCAAGCCCGGCACATAGCCTTTCTCTGCAATCCTTTGAACCTTCTGCATGAGCTTCGCCAAGTTAGGGGTGTTGCGATAGAAAGCGTCAAGTAACCTAGTCCCCTCTCTTGCTCCACCACCAACGATTGATCCAATTTTGGCAGGACCGGCTCCATACAGTGTAGCATAGATAAAGGTCTTCGCTTGAGCTCTCGTCTCCAACCCGGCGGCCTTCTGGTTCTTGGTGTGTACATCACCTTCTAATAACTCCTTTGTCCAGTCTTCGTCCTGCATGTAGTGTGCTAGACAACGTAACTCAATCCCAGACAAGTCCGTACCGACAAGCACATTACCATCTTCTACGGTCCATAACTTTCTGCACTCTTCACCGTAAGGTTTTGATACAGAAGGGATTTGTCCCATGTTTGGACTATGGTGTGTCATCCGACCAGTGACAGCACCGTTAGTAATAATTGCACCATGTACACGATCATCCTCCTTCACAAATTTCAACCAAGACTCAAGTAGCCCTAAGCGTTTCTGCATCATCAAATAATCTGAGATGAGTTTAGCTTCAGGCATATCGATTCCTTCCAAGATAGTCTCATCGACCATCGGTTGTCCGGTCTCAGTAAACTCCTTGGGTTTCCATCCAAGACTAATCAAACGCTCACCGATTTGTTTGCGGCTTGCGACATTGAATATGGTTACCTTGTCCTTCAGTTGCTTACCAGTCTTTTCAGACCAACGCTCTTCAACAATTGGTGGAAACGTGCTTTGTAAGTCAGTCGCAATATGATCCATCTTATCTGACAGATTAGCACGAAGCAATGTAGCCGACGGTATATCCAGTTTGAAACCGTTTCGTTCTTGGCCGGAACAGATGACTGCGATTTCGTGCTCCAGTAATATACTTTGCTCCGAGTTCTTCCACTTAGAGAGTTCTCCCATAAGGTACGTGTAAACTTCTCCAGTGAGGCTAACATCCTGCTTACAGTATTCGACCATCTCATCGGTGAGTCCTCCATCATAGTCTTCAAAGTCTATCTTCTGGTTCCGTAGTCTCAGACCCCAAGCCTTCAGGCTGTGGCCTCCTTCGAGTTGTGGACTCAAAAGCCTCGACAAAACAAGTGTGTCTACCGCTTTCGACTTCGGTATCCCAATGTTCCAAAGCTTCTTCAATACCGGTGCATCGAAACCAATTATATTGTGCCCGATGATTTGATCGTACTCCTTTACCAGTGGAGCGAGAGTTGACGGATCTGTATGACATTCTTGTTCTCCCGTTTCAAGATTCTGTGTTACCACACACCAAATTAAGCTGTGGTTGCTGTTTGTCTCTATATCGAGAATAAGTTGTTTCATGTGGATGCCTTATAAAATGAAACTTATCTAACTCTACATTGTACCCAAGTACCTGTACACCTAACTCTTTCTGAGCATCAGTGATGTTTCCGCCTGATCTACGTCGCTTGTTAGGGTCGTCCTCTAAATGTGGTTGTGGTATCACCATCTTCACATCGATTAATATTGTATCACCTTCTGGTGTAATTGCAACTAAATCCATTGGACCTGTGCAACCACAATTCTTGAAGACCTCATAGCCTTGCTCCCAAAGCCATGCAACTGCCTTGGTCTCAGCGTAATCTCCCTTGCGATTCTTTTCCATCATAGGGCCTCATCATCTTCTTCTTCGAATGTCTCTGTCATTCTACCTGTGTGCATGGAGTAAAGCAAGTTACAAGCAGGGCCTGTCATGCCACTGAATCGATTCTTTAATACACGTACCTTTGTTGTGTTACGTTCTTTCTCGTCTTCTGCTTGACCATTGCGCTCCAGTCCAATCACCATGTCAGACAACTGAGCGATAGAGCCTGAGCCACGCAACTGAGCCAACGATGTCGCCGCACCTTCTTCGTGTCCTTTGTTCTCAGGACGCTTGAGATGTGACACACAAACCAAACTAATGCCTGTCTCTTGGACGAGCATACGAAGCTTGGTCATGATTTCATCGATTGCTTTTCGTTCGTCACCATTACTCTGAGCACTAACAATGATGCTAATATGATCGACAAACACATACTTACATCCCACAACTTTGGCCAAGTACCTGACTCGATTGACAATATTATCAACATCAGAGGAGCCGAAATGATCAAAGAGATACACACGCCCAGTGCCCAGAGTTTTATTAAATGCATCATCCTTCTCTTCCTGAGACACCTCAGTGTCTGGTAAATGTAGTGGCCTATTAGCCGCCAGTGACATCAAAGACAAACCAGTCCTTCGTGTGGATTCTTCCAAGAACATCAGACCAACTGAGTCCTCCGTGTTCTGCAGAATGTTCCACACAATCTCACGTACAAACTGAGACTTACCAAGACCAGAGCCTGCAGTGATTGTCACTAGCTCTGTGTTACGTAGACCATAGGTTAGTTTATTGAGACCATCAAAAGGATAGTCCACATCAGCCTTTGCCAGTGGCTTCATCACAGCATCGTAGAGTGTATCGCCTGATACAATACCATCAGGTGTCCAACGCTCTGCCCTCCAGAATGCAGTAACAAATTGCTCTTGCTTCCCATCCTTGAGATAATCACAGGCATCCTTGAATCCATTGGCTACCTTCACACAATGAGACTTGTGAGCTAACAATTCAGCACACTGAGCCTGAGCTTCCAATCCCGGAAGGTCTGAGTCAAAGCAGAAGATAACCTCATCGAAGCTATCTAAGTATTCGTAGTTCGCCTTGCAATCATTGAGAGCAGACTGAGCTCCATTGCGTACAGACACCACAGGATACTTCGAACCTAGCATCTGGTATGCGGCCATTGCATCGAGCTCACCCTCGACAACCATGACACGCTTACCACCTGAAGGGAATCTATCTTGACCGAATAGAATCTTACTGGCCTTCCAAGCTCCCTCGATATAAAAATCCTTTGCACCATTCTTACGCACCTTACGTGCATCATCACCGAATGGGAATACCAAGTCACTACCTCGATACCCTACCCCATAGAACTGACAGGCATTGACACCTATCTTCCTATCCGTCAAAGCAGTGTAGGATAGTGCCTGAGAGCTCACAGGAGCCTCTCTATGCGACGATCTCTTTGGAAGGGATACTACCCTACCTGACTCACTATTATCCGGTGGTATGTTGGACCCGCATGAAAAGCATTTACCCCAACCACGATCATCAATCGCATAGGCATCAGAGCTCTCACACTTTGGACATGCTAAGTCATATTCAACAAAGGCCATCATTCGTCCTCTAGTTTCTTTGCATAACGCTCGACGTGTTCCAATTCTGGTACATCACAATACTCTGTGAGTCTTCCAAGGAAATCAGCCAAGCCCCAAGATTTAGTATACTCCGAGCAGACACATAATGCAATATGCAGTGCCATCTCTTGAGCTACCTTGTCATCAAATTCTTTCATGTTCTTCCTAGTCTATGTTGTCTCTGTACTTTGAAGTACACCGTATATTTAGAATAAGTAATAATTAATATACTAATTATACGATGTATCCAATGTACCTACATAGTATTATAGTGCATCTGAAGAATCTGTCAAGTCATCAGACACAACATCATCACAATGCATGAGATCATATCTCTCTAAAGCATTGATTTCATTAGAGACATTACTATAACAAGTGTTACACAAATCAACAAACTCATTAGTCTCTTTAGACTTTCTAGTTGCTTCGAAGTCATTCAAGGCAACATTGCAAGCTCTGCATCTCATGAGTAATCTACCTCTTTCAGTTCTACCAAGTCAGGCCCATCACGCTCAACATCACACCATATTGAGCCACTATGTTGGCACCCAGATTTAATGAGCTCAACAATGTGGACAGGCAAGCCATCCTCTGCCATGTCAAGCTCTACCTCTTGCAAATGCCAGTAGTCAGGCATGTCTGGATAGTTCTTCTCGAACTTCCATGTGGCACGTAGTGCGAATTCATTGTCCTCTGAATCATACCACAGATGTGTACACTCGTACACCACTCCATCAATTGCTTGCATTATAGCTCCCCGCTAAATCGTCAAGATATTTGTCATGTCTCTTGTCTTCTTCATCCGACACAACGGAATCTAAAGAGTCTATCACAGACTCCAAAGCCCTTGCAACTTTATTTAATTCCTTGGACTCATAACCACCGGTTTGCATCAAGTAGCTGTCTGCTTTACGTAAGTGGTGCAATGCACTACGTAAGTTATAATAGATTACATTCTCCATCGAATACCTCCTACACAAATAGATCTTACACAATAACTTGTATTCTATCAAATTTCAAATTTTTTTTTTATTTTTTTTTTCAAAAATTTTTTAGTCAAAAAAATAGGAGCTCGAGGCCCCTATCTTTTCACCACTTTGTCTATGATTTCGATGATGACTATGATGATCACCATCGCAACCAAGACCATAACAAATCGATCCATCATTGACCCTCGACTAGGTAGTCATAATGGACCATCGAAACATGATCACCATCGGCCCATCGTTTCGGGTCTTTCTTTGCGATTAGATTACACCACGAATCCCATAACCATGATGTACGTCGAGACTTACAAGCTTGAACGTATGCTTCAATCTTTTTCTTTCTGGTCTCTGGTTTTACTTTCTTCGAAAGATTCAAAACCGATGGTGCAATGTTCAATCTTCGTAGATTGTGGACGTCGATACATCCGACTCGACCGGCGACCAATTGACAACAGAATCCCGCCTTTGCTAGTCCAAGACCATCGACCTTTAAGAATGCATCCATCATACCCAGGTCGTCTTTGGACATTATCGAGTCCATGACTTCTCGATACAGGTCGTCTCGATTGTGCAATAACCAGTTCAAGGTCTTGAGTTTATTGCCCCAGACATACTTGGAAAATCTGCCATACTCTCGATAATCTCGCATCTGAGTTCCTATCGAGTGCCATGGTTGCTGAATCGATAAGACCACCATCATCACCATATCTTGCATGTTCTCTGGCGATTGTTGCGACCATTGATTAATCATTGGGTTGTACTTCTTAAAACTCATGAGTTTCTATCCATTCGAGTAAATCATAATATGGTGAGCATTCACCGACCATTGAATCATCCGAGTATATCTCGATCCATCCTATTACTTTCATAAACAAAAACGGACCATTGCTGGTCCGTCCTCCGTGGTTGTGATTGGTTACACCCAGTTCCATAGTTGACGTTCTGGATTCTTCTTTTCAAGACCTATCGAATATTTTCCCAAGTGTAATTGGTTAAATGTTCTCTGCTTCTGAATACCGAAGCCTCGAGACAATTGCTTACGAATTGCAATGAAGCCTTTGAAGTTTCCGATAGTGAAACGACGACGGCCATTCTGATTTGTTGATAGTTTAAACATAGCAATATCCTCTTAGTTGTTTGCTCTTGTCTTTATCGACATTGATAGTGTCGTCGATCCTACCAAGATTCTCCAATTGTATTTATTAATCGTACACCATAGGCACCATAGAAAAATTTTATATATACGTGGGTACTACATAGGCCCTCACACTCGCAAGACTACCACGACTTGTAAGGTCTTGCAAGAACTTTTTAGTCTAACGCACAACCACTAGCAAGAACTGTGCCAGGTCTACCTAGACCCCCGGGGGCAGGCCTGCACAAATTTGATGCGGTGTAGTATCCACATAGACTTGCAAGAGCTAAAAATAACAAAAAAGACCTAAATTACCTTTATTTTACGCTGTACCTCCATAGCTACCAAGTCTCTGATTTCTCTACATATTTCTCACACAATACTATTTTTAAAATCATACCTCTAAAAATGTCTTGACAGCTATAAAGTTTTATGTTAAGATATTGACCTAAATTGGAGAAACAATATGTCCCAAGAAGAACAGAAAGTTACAACAGAAATCTTAGAACCTGTTAAAAGAAAACGAGGAAGACCTAAGAAATCTGAAGTTGAAGCTAGAAAAAAAGGCAATAGAGGTGTTCGTGGTAGACCACCCGGAGATGCCGCTAGAATTAACGAATTTAAAGCTAGACTGCTTGCCACTGCAGGCGATAGAATTGTTGATAAGATTATTCATATTGCCCTCAACGATGAGCATCCCGGTCAGATGGCGGCTTTAAAGATGTGTGCTGATCGAGTATTACCGATGTCCTACTTTGAAATGGATAAAGGCACCGGTGGAAAGAGTGCAGTCAACATTACTATCACTGGTGTAGGTGGTGAGACAACAATTATCGGTGGAGACACACCGGAGGGAGAAGTGTACGAACATGAAGATACCACAAAATGTTAAACGGATTCTACAAGGGATTATCAATAACGAAGGAGGCTTTCAAGCTGACCCTGATGACACTGGTAATTATGCAGGGTCTCGTCTTGTTGGGACTAATTATGGAATTACTCCCGGTGCTCTTGCCGCATATAAAGGTGTTGACGTATCAGAAATAAGTCAGGCTGATATTAAAGGTTTGACGGAAGAAGATGCGATGGAAATTTACGCTCAGGACTATTACTACAAGCCGGGCTACGATAAGATTCAGAATGATTATCTGCAAGAAAATGTGGTAGACATGGCAGTCAATGCAGGGGCACCTCGTGCAACTCGATTGCTACAGAGTCTTGCCGGTGTTGACGAAGATGGTGTCTTAGGACCTCAAACTCTGCAGGCAGTCAATGATTCAAGTATTAATACAAATGACTACTCCACGGAGCGCAAAAGATATTACTTGGACTTGGTAGTCAACGATCCCGTCAAGAGTAAATATTTACTTGGATGGGTCAACCGAGCAAATAAGTATATTGTTAGAGACTACCCAGAAGAAGGTGTGATTCCCTTGGACATCGTAGCACAGGTGGACACAGAAGTGGGAAAGTCATCAGCGGCTCTGCCTGAAGCGTCTGAAATATCAGCACGAGCAGAGCCGACATTGGCACCAGAAGAAGAGATAGCATCGCTTGCATTTAATCCAGACATGTTTACCTCCGGTCCAATTGTAGAAGAGTATGCTGACTACACATCGGTGGATAATCCATTTATGACTCAGAAAGTATGACAGACTTAAAAGTCGAGTTACTACCTTGGCAACAAGAGGTCTTCAATGCTACCGAACGATTTAAGGTGGTAGCCGCAGGAAGACGTTGTGGTAAATCTCGACTGGCGGCTTGGATGCTTATTCTGAATGCATTACAGACTGAGAAGGGGCACGTGTTTTACGTTGCTCCAACTCAGGGACAGGCTAGAGATATTATGTGGGGTGTTCTCTTGGACTTAGCACACCAAGTAGTTGCCTCATCGCATGTCAACAACATGCAAATAAAACTGATTAACGGTGCAACCATATCATTAAAGGGTGCGGACAGACCGGATACTATGCGAGGTGTTAGCCTCAAGTTCTTGGTAATGGATGAGTATGCGGACATGAAGCCATCGGTGTGGGAAGAGGTCTTGAGACCGGCACTTGCGGATCAGAAGGGCCATGCACTTTTTATTGGGACACCAAAGGGAAGGAATCACTTCTACGAGCTTTACAAGTACGCAGAGCTCAGTAAAGATGAGACGTACCGTGGATGGCACTTTACTTCGTATGATAACCCTCTGCTTGATCCGGAGGAAATTGATACAGCTAAGAAGTCCATGTCATCGTATGCGTTCCGTCAGGAATTTATGGCAAGCTTTGAAGCACTGGGCTCAGAAATCTTTAAAGAAGACTGGGTTAAGTTTGACGAAGACGAACCAGATGTGGGTGACTACTATATAGCAGTGGATTTGGCAGGCTTTGCAGATGTTGCGGTTGCAACGACAGCCAAGGCTAAGCGATTGGATAAGACCTGCATAGCAGTGGTCAAAGCAAACACCGATGGTTGGTGGGTTGCTGAATTAATTTATGGGCGTTGGGATATTAAAAAAACAGCGCACAAGATATTCCAAGCAGTGCAGAAATACGAACCGGTTGCAGTCGGTGTCGAAAAAGGCTCATTGCGGAATGCAGTCCTTCCTTATATAACTGACCTTATGAAAGCTCGTCAGAGATACTTCCGTATTGAAGAGCTAACACACGGTAACAAAAAGAAAACTGATCGTATCGTGTGGGCATTACAAGGTCGCTTTGAAAACGATCAGATTAAGCTAAACAAAGGTGATTGGAACGAAGAGTTTTTAGATGAGCTCTTCCAGTTTCCTAATCCTTTGGTGCACGATGACTTGGTAGACGCATTAGCCTACGTCGATCAACTTGCACAAATTAGCTACTATGTGGACTTTGAAGAAGACGACTTTGAATTTACGGACAAATTAGCAGGATACTAAAATGGCAGAAGAAACCAACATTATATCCCAGAACGTAGAAAGCTGGGTAATGGACAAATGCGAAGAGTGGCGAGACCACTATCGCTCAAACTATCAAGAACGCTTTGATGAATACTATCGTCTTTGGCGTGGTATCTGGGCATCAGAAGATTCTTTACGGCAGTCTGAGCGTTCTAAGATTATTAGTCCTGCTTTGCAACAAGCTGTCGAGTCTTCGGTGGCAGAAGTTGAAGAAGCAACCTTTGGTCGAGGTAAGTGGTTTGACATTCGTGACGACCTAGCCGATCAAAACCCCTTCGACATTCAACAAATCAGAAATCAACTCCAAGAAGACTTTGAATACAGCAAAGCCCGTAAGTCTATTGCAGAGTGTATTCTTAATGCGGCTGTCTACGGCACCGGGATTGGCGAATTAGTCTTGGAAGCTACCGATGAGCTCAAGCCTGCAACACAACCTTTGATGGATGGGGCCATGCAAGCTGTCGGTGTGATGGCTGAGGAACGTTTTGTAGTTAAACTACGTCCTATTTTGCCGCAGAACTTCTTGATTGACCCTGTTGCTACAAGTATTGACGAAGCTCTTGGCGTTGCTGTAGACGAATTTGTGCCTATGCACCAAGTCGAAATGGACATTGAGCGTGGTTACTACCGAGATATTGACCTAGATATCGCTTATCAAGAGTCTGATCTTGAGCCTGATCGTGAATTACAGATCTATCCAGAAGATAAGGTACGTTTAACACGTTACTATGGCTATGTACCAACGGAATTATTCAACGAAGCCCGTGAAGAGGACGATGAAGAGCCGGAAGATACAACTTCAAAGTACGTTGAAGCCATTGTAGTCATCGCTAACGGTGGTCAACTGCTTAAAATAGAGAAAAACCCCTACATGATGCGAGATCGTCCGATTGTGGCCTTCCCATGGGACGTAGTGCCCGGTCGTTTCTGGGGTCGTGGAGTATGTGAGAAGGGATATAACTCTCAGAAGGCTTTGGATACAGAACTTCGTGCACGTATCGATGCGCTTGCATTGACTATCCATCCAATGATGGCTATTGATGCCTCACGTCTACCACGTGGCATGAAACCAGAGGTACGTCCGGGTAAGATGATTCTTACAAACGGTAACCCATCTGAGATTTTACAGCCATTTAAGTTTGGTGGCTTAGATCAAACATCGTTTGCACAGGCTCAAGCACTACAACAGATGGTGCAAATGGCCACCGGTGCAATTGATGCGGCAGGTATTCCCGGAAGTATTAACGGTGATGCTACGGCGGCAGGTATTTCAATGTCTCTAGGAGCTATTATCAAGCGTCACAAGCGGACTTTGATTAACTTCCAAGAGTCTTTCCTACTTCCGTTTGTTTCGAAGACTGCATGGCGTTATATGCAGTTTAACCCAGAAATGTACCCTGCTCAGGACTTTAAGTTCTTACCAACAAGCTCTCTTGGTATTATTGCCCGTGAGTACGAGGTAACACAACTTGTACAATTGTTGCAGACTATGGGTCAAGACTCTCCAATGTACCCAATGCTTGTACAGGCAATCATTGATAACATGCAGTTATCGAATCGTGAAGCTATGATTCAACAATTGCAACAATCAATGCAACCTAATCCACAAGTACAGCAACAACAGCAAGCACAGTTTGAATTGGCTGTGCAAAAAGAGCAAGCGGCTATTGCGGCCTTGCAAGCACAAGCACAAGAATCTCAAAGCCGTATTCAACAGAATGCTGTGGAGACTCAATTGTTACCACAGGAAGTTGAAATCAAACGGATTGCGGCGTTATCTAAGAATCTTAAAGAAGGTTCCGAAGATGATGCTGAGTTTGCAAGACGGGCTAGGGTAGCTGAATTGTACTTGAAAGAACGTGAGATTGCAAGTAAAGAAAAAATTGTAGACAAACAAATGAATCAAAGTCAATAGAGGGGTTGACTTTTTCATCAAAGTATGATAGAATAATACTATATAACAAGCACCGTAAAGGAGAATGCTTTGACACAAGAAGAAGAAAAGTATTATGAAACATACTTTGATTTGTTTGCCTCCGATGGTTGGAAGCAATTTGTAACCGAAATTACTGAAATCCATGATGGGTACAAAATTGAACACATCAAGGATGACAAAGATTTAAATCGTATCAAAGGAGAAAGAGCTATGCTTTTCCGAATGATGCGGTTTGAAACAAACATTAAAAGCACATACGATCTAATCAAGGACAAATTAAATGATTAGACGTTATGACTTTAAATGTACCAAATGTAACCACATTGAGGAACAGTGGGTAGATTCTTCGGATTCTTATGCTACGTGTCCTGAGTGCGGTGAAACAGCGAAGCGGATAATCGCTCCGATCTCTACGAAATTTGAAGGCTTCGGTTGGCCCGATGCTGATGATAAGTGGGCAAGAGATCATGAGAGAGCCGCTAATAAATAATACTTCCATAATAGCTTAATGCTACGGAGTTTAATATATGGCAAAATTTATTGACGAACGAGAAGAAGAACTCGAACTAAACGAAGGCGAAGAACTATCAAATTTGCAAGCACCTGAAGAGGAAATTCTTGAAGAAACGATAGAAGAGGAATCTACGGAGGACTCTGTTGATGACGAAGTACCTGACAAATATCGTGGTAAGTCTGTTAAAGAAATTATCACAATGCACCAAGAAGCTGAAAAGCTTGTCGGTCGTCAGGGACAAGAAGTCGGAGAATTACGCCGAGTTGTAGATCAGTACATTAACTCGCAAACCGTCACACAAGAAAAACAAGCCCACAATACGACAGCTAATTTTAGTGATGAGGACTTCTTTGAAAATCCTCGAGAGACAATTCAGAACTTTGTAGACAACCATCCGTCTGTTAAGCAATCGCAACAACTTGCATTACAGCTTAAAAAGGCAGAGGCGTTAGCAAAGTTAAAAGCTAAACATCCTGATTTTGCAGATGTTTTAAAAAATGAAAAGTTTGCTGAATGGGTTCAAGGCTCAACAATCCGGAAACGGTTACTTGTGCAGGCCGACCAAGAATACGACTTTGATTCTGCTGATGAATTGTTAAGCCTATGGAAAGAACGCTCTGACGTTGTTAATATGACTGTTGAGGCAGAAAAGAAACAACGCAAGCAAACTTTGAAAGAAGCTTCCACAGGTACATCTCGTGGTTCTGGAGAAAGACCATCTCGTAAAGTTTACCGTCGTGCTGATTTATTAGAACTCATGCAAAGAGACCCAAGACGTTACGAATCATTAATGCCTGAGATTAGGCAAGCGTACGCTGAGGGTCGTGTTAAATAGCTATTAGGAGCTTATCATGGCTAAAGTCGCATATCCCGGAGGCAGTACCTCCATTGTAAACAGCACTAATGCTGCTACATTTATCCCAGAACTGTGGTCCGATGAAATCATCGCCGCATACAAGAAGAACCTCGTTCTCGCTAACCTCGTCAACAAAATGTCTATGGTTGGTAAGAAGGGTGACACTCTGCATATTCCTAAGCCTACTCGTGGTTCTGCCACAGCTAAGGCGGCGAACACTGCGGTCACCATCCAAGCTGACACTGAATCAGAAGTACAGATCAGCATTGACAAGCACTTTGAATACTCACGCTTCATTGAAGACATCGTAGACGTTCAGGCTCTTGACTCAATGCGTCGTTTCTACACTGACGATGCAGGTTATGCGTTGGCACTTCAGCTTGACGATGACTTGTACAACCTTGGTTTGCGTTTCGGTGACGGTACTGCTACAGACCCAACTGATCCTGCTAACTGGGAACACTCAAACGCCTACTACGTCAACGGCTCAAGCGGCATTGCTACTTACGCTGATGACACTATGGAAGACACTGATGTCTTCACTGACCTTGCTTTCCGTCAGCTTATCAAGCTCATGGATGACCAAGACACGCCAATGGACGGACGTTTCATCGTGATTCCTCCTTCTGCTCGTCGTGACATCTTGGGCATTGATCGTTACAACTCATCTGACTTTGTAGATGGTCGTGGCGTCAACAACGGTCAAATCGGTAGCTTGTACGGTGTAGACGTTTACGTCTCTTCTAACGTACCTGTTATTGAAACAGCAGCTCAGAACACATCTACTACTTCTGTCAACGACACTCGTGGTGCTATCTTGGCACACAAGGACACTATGGTGTTGGCAGAGCAGATGAATGTTCGCACACAAACTCAGTACAAGCAAGAATACCTTGCTGATCTGATGACTGCTGATACACTGTACGGTGTACAGGTATTACGTCCTGAAACTGGATTCTTGTTAGCACTTCCGGGCTAATAGTATCCTTTTGGTAGCCCCTCTTCGGAGGGGTTTCCTCTACATTGACCCAACCACAACAGGACTAGGTAATGGCCTCTAAAATCCTCCTCAAGAAATCTACAACAGCTTCAGCAGTACCTACGACATCCGATGTAGATGTGGGCGAGGTAGCAGTCAACACTGAAGACAAACGACTGTTTACACAAGACAACGGCGGCTCAGTCGTTGAATTAGGTACTACCCCTTCTTCTATTACCACTTCAGGCACAGTACAGTTTGGTAGCTTGTCTGATGGTACAATTACAGCAACAGCCTTTGTTGATGAAGACAATATGGCTTCAGACTCTGCTACACTAATACCAACACAGCAGTCTGTCAAAGCCTATGTTGACACAGGTGATGCAACAAAACTCAATCTTTCCGGTGGCACTATGTCTGGTGCTATCGCAATGGGTACAAACAAGATTACAGGTCTTGGTACGCCAACAGTATCTACTGATGCGGCTACTAAAGGCTATGTAGACACTGAAGTCAGTGCAGTGATTGACAGTGCTCCCGGTGCTTTAGATACGCTTAACGAACTAGCGGCGGCACTTGGTGATGATGCTAACTTTTCTACAACCGTAACAAATAGTCTTGCACTCAAGGCTCCTTTAGCATCTCCTGCATTAACAGGTACTCCAACAGCTCCGACAGCGGCGGCTGATACAAACACCACTCAAGTGGCTACAACAGCCTACGTACAGACTGAGCTAGGTGATTATGCTTTACTAGCTTCTCCATCGCTTACAGGCACTCCTACGGCTCCTACAGCGTCCGCAGATACTAACACCACACAGATTGCTACAACGGCCTATGTACAGACTGAGGTTGCTGATTATTTACCACTAGCAGGTGGTACGATGACTGGCGACATTACGCTAGGCACAAACGCAATTACATCTACAGCAACACCTGCAACAGATGATGAATTAACACGTAAAGGCTATGTAGACTCTATTCTTGGTTCTGCAACCTCAGCGGCTGACTCAGCAACTGCAGCAGCTACATCAGAAACAAATGCCGCTACATCTGCAACGAATGCGGCCACAAGTGAAACGAATGCCGCTACTTCTGCAACAAATGCGGCGGCATCCTATGACAGCTTTGATGATCGTTATCTTGGTGTAAAGGCTACAGCACCTGCATTAGACAACGATGGTGATGCTCTTGTAACTGGTGCTTTATACTTTGATAGCACTGTTGGTTCTATATACGTTTATGATGGAGCATCATGGGGTGCGGTAGCTCCTACGGCTACATCAGTCACAGAAGCACAGATTAGTGACTTAGGTACAACAATTGTCCTTGATAGTGACATAGGCTCCACTGTTCAAGCTTACGATGCTGACACAGCCAAGTTAGATGTAGCACAGACCTACACAGCACAGCAAACCTTTGGCGAACTCAAGGAAACTGTATTCACACTAGGTACATCAGGCACTGTCGCATTAGACCCTGCCAACGGTTCTATCCAAACTTCTGCAACCTCTGGTGCTATCACCTTCACTGACTCATTAGAAGCAGGTCAGACTGTTGTACTGCACATTACAGGTGGTGACTCCAACACAATCACATGGCCTACAATGACATGGGTGACTTCAGGTGGTAATGTTGCACCTACGTCTACAGCCAGTGATGTTTTTGTGTTCTGGAAAATCTCCACCACGCTCTACGGAGCCTATGTCGGGAACTTTGTGTAATGCTAGGTAAGGCACTTACAACAGCCGCCGCAGGTAACGCCGCAGGTGCAGGTGAAGCTACCTATGTAGAGGACGTGTTCTCAACGTATTTGTACACTGGGAATGGCACTTCTCAGGTTATTGAGAATGGTATTAATCTAGGAGCGGAAAACTCAGGGGGTTCTGGGTATTTTGATGGAAGTGAGGAATATCTCAAAGTTAGCGGCGGCACTAGCTTAGATTTTGGTACTGGTGACTTGACTGTTGAATGTTGGGTTTATCCAAAGAGTTTAGGTTCTCCAGTCGTTTTCGGGCAGATTGATGACGGCGGTGGGCGTGATGGCGTTGCGTTTGGTATTAATAGCGCAACAACTCTTTGGTGGCTTTTTGGAAATGGTAGCAGTTGGGTTTTTCAACGAACACCTTCATATTCTACTCCATTAAATGCTTGGACACATCTGGCTGTTACTAGGAGTGGGTCAACCGCATATTTATTTGCCAATGGTGTACTAATTGATTCAGTTAGCGATTCTACATCTTTGTCTCAAGATGCCCTTGATTTAACTTATTTAGGTGGTATTCCGCAAGCGGGCTATGATTTGGATGGTTATTTGTCAAACGTTAGAGTCGTTAAAGGCACTGCCCTGTACACTTCTGCCTTCACACCTACAACATCACCTCTCACAGCAGTAGCAGGTACATCACTCCTTACCTTGCAAGGTACAGAGCCGTTTGTAGATAACTCAAGCAATGCCCACACTATTACGGTCAATGGCGATGCTACCGCTAAAGCATTCGGCCCATTCACTTCAGACACTGAAGGCGAAGGTGGGTTGGTTTGGTTAAAGAATAGAGATGCAACATTCAGCCACACGTTGTACGACACTGAGCGTGGTGCTACTAAATACCTTATTTCTAATGCGACTAATACAGAGTCAACGATTTCCACAGGATTAACATCGTTTAATGCCAATGGGTTTACTCACGGTTCTCACATGGGAACCGATGACGTAGTTTCATGGACATTCGCCAAGCAAGAAAAGTTCTTTGATGTAATGACGGTAAGCGTACCATCTGCATCATATGTTGCTGATGCTATTACCGTAGACCATAGCCTCAATGCTATTCCGGGAATGGTTATTGTTAAAGATACTGCACAAACAAGTAACTGGTGGGTTTGGCATAAAGACTTGACTGGTAATAATTATTTAAAGCTCCATTTAACAGACGCCATTCAAGATTTTGGTGCAGATTGGATTAATGTTACCGACACACAAGTAAAACTTCACGGGTGGTTTGCTGGCAATCAGTACGCATCGGGTGATTTAGTTATTTACGTGTTTGCCCACAACGATGGTGATGGCATCTTTGGTGAGAATGGCGATCAGGACATTATTAAGTGTGGGAGTTATACTGGTACGGGATCAGTAGGACTAGAAGTTAATTTAGGCTTTGAGCCTCAGTGGTTAATGGTTAAACGATCTGATAGCACTGGCTCTTGGTATATGATTGACACAATGCGTGGTATGCCTGTTGGCGGTAATGATAAAAAACTAGAAGCAAACGACGCTGGCGCAGAATCTGAAGGACTTACAGAAGGTTTTGCTCCTACCGCTACTGGATTTAAGCTAGAGCAAACGTGGGCAGGTATTAACGCCTCTGGCGGAACCTACATCTACATCGCCATCCGCCGTGGCCCGATGAAGACTCCTGAGAGTGGGACTGAGGTGTTTGCACAAGACTATCGGCATGACGCTACTCCTGCGTATACAAGCGGCTTCCCAGTAGATTGGGCATTCCAGAAGAGAGAGTCAGGAACTACAACTACGGTTAGGACGAGAATGCTAGGAACTAATTATTTGGATGCAACTAGCACTGTTTTACAAACTACCCTTTCCACGATTACTTGGGATTACAATGATGGAATGGAGTCACATACTTCAGACCAGACAGACAAGTGGATGTGGATGTTCCGCCGTGCCCCCGGCTTCTTTGATGTGGTGGCTTATACCGGTAACAATGCGGCTAGAACGATAAATCACAACTTAGGCGTTGTACCTGAGATGATTTGGATAAAAAATAGAGAACAGGCAACAGATTGGATTGTATACAACAAAGACCTTAACGGAGGCAGTACACCAGAAAGTTATCACCTCCATGTAAACCTTAGTTCTGCGGAAGCTACTAACAGTATTTATTTTAATAATACTGCACCGACTAATACAGTTTTTTCTATCGGTGCTGACGGGGATGTAAATAATTCGACTAGAGGATACATCGCCTACCTATTCGCCACAGTACCCGGCGTATCCAAAGTAGGAAGCTATATAGGTAACGGTACAAGCCAGACCATTGACTGTGGGTTTAGTACAGGTGCAAGGTTTGTAATGATTAAACGCACTGACAGCACTGGAGACTGGCACGTTTACGACTCAGAACGAGGTATTGTTGCAGGTAATGATCCACGTTTAGAGATAAACACAGCAGATGCTGAAGACACTGGCAGTGATGACATTGATCCAGTATCAAGTGGCTTTTCAGTCACGAGCAACGCCGATGTTAATACAAACACCGCTGAATACATCTTCCTAGCAATCGCTTAAATGGAGAATCAACATGAGCGAATATAGAGTAAGAGCAACTGGTGAGGTCAAGAATCAAGGCCAAATCAGGAGAGACAACCCAAACATGTCCTTACCACGAGTATGGAACGCTAACGTCTGTGAGGCACTGGGCATTGATCCTGTACTCATAGCACCTAAGCCAGACACCACAGGTGACTACAAAGTCGTAGTACGCAACGGTGTTGTGCAGGATGCGAACAGCAACTGGGTGTATGCGTGGGTAGAGCGTGATATGTTCGCTGAGTACACACGCACAGACGTTGCTGAAGACGGTACTGAGACAGAAGTTACAGTGACTAAAGCAGAGCAAGAGACTGCCTACCAAGCCAAGCTAGATGCTGAAGCAGGTGCAAATGTACGCACACAGCGTGATGCTAAGTTAGTTGAAACAGACTGGACAGGCTTATCTGATGTAACCATGAGCGCAGAGATGACAACCTACCGCCAAGCACTGCGTGACATCACAGACCATGCAAACTTTCCATATTTAGCTGAAGACGACTGGCCTACTAAGCCTTAAGGACAGGATGTGACACATATGGCAACAGAAGGCACTAAGCAAGTCGTTGATGCAGTTAGTGTACTAACCGTAGTTGGAACCATAGGTGAGTTGTTACCTCCCTTGGCGGCCTTATTTACCCTTGTGTGGACAGCAATCCGCATTTATGAAACAAAGACAGTACAGAGGCTTCTAGGAAGGAAACCTCCGGATGATAGCTGAGCTTGCTGCTGCTAATGCCGCCTTTGGTGTTATTAAGGAAGCCATAGCAAACGGTAAAGAAATCTATGAAGCGGGTGATGCACTCGCAGACTACTTTGGCCTCAAGGCTGAAATACAGAAGAAGGCACATGAGCATGGATACAAGTCCGATATGCAAGCCTTCCAAGCAACAGAGCAATTAAAGCAATATGAAGATGCTTTGAAACAAATGATGATATGGCAGGGCAGAGCAAATCTTTGGACAGACTGGCTTGCATTCCAGAAACAGATGAAGGAAAGCCGTGAAGCGGCAGAAAATGAAGAACGAAAAAAGAAAGCCCGTAGACGTAAACTCATTAAAGACTGGTGTATTGGTATCACTGTTACCGTGGCCACCCTTTCTGCTGTT
>Ga0208547_1000278_pt1 | contig 29318 bp, 47 predicted proteins | sample DEB08_DNA_5_FD_185501 | JGI IMG/M metagenome (GOLD analysis project Ga0208547, IMG submission 185501) | Aqueous microbial communities from the Delaware River and Bay under freshwater to marine salinity gradient to study organic matter... | ecosystem: Environmental > Aquatic > Marine > Coastal ...
AGCTGTGTTCCTTTAAAATGAAGATAGCCTGTTCTTCTGTGCTTACGCAGTTTACTATTCTTGCCATTTCTCTGTGTTTCTAAATGTTTCCACGAATATACAATAACACGTTGATAACTTCCAAATAAATGCACATAAAATTTCACACGTTGATGCTAACGTGCTGATAATCAACTGAATAATTTTAACAACTAATTAACAGACAGCCACGTGTCATCATCATCTGATTGGCTGCTGATGATGTGCAGATACATTTCTTCTGTATTGACCAACGTGTTGTGATAGGCATCCATTTCATCTTGAATGGCCTTGTTCCTTTCGCTGATTCGCCACAGAATGTAAGCTGATATAATTGCCCAGAAGACAAGGACCAACAACAGAACCATTGCAATAATCAGCAGGTTGATGATAGTCTGCATCATCTTACTTTGCCCTTGATGATTCGCAGATTGTCAACTTCAAAGTCACCATTGCCATCAACACGAATGATGGCGAACCCGTGATTCCACTTGTTCACAGGCATATATCCTGGATGCAATTCACATAGGCATCCTGTGGACCAAGTTGTCACAACCTTGCCATCCAGATTGCTTTCTGAATGTTCTGATGTCTGATGGTTGTGGCCACAGATAACGCTTGCCTTTGCTCTCATGTAGTAGCCACGTGCAGGATTCACAGGTGAAAAAACAGACCTTCCAAATTCGTGTCCATGCATAATGGACAGCTTGCCTGCTTTAATCACACGTTTGTCCTGTATCAATTCACATCCAAGCTCACCAAATCGCAGCAGTTGGTCCATAGTGAAGTCTGCTGTGCCAATCAGTTCTGGTGCCTTGGTTCGCAGGTATGCTTCATATCTTTCTTCGTGATTGCCTAACTTAAAGTAGAATGGCACACCATCAAATTCATTCCGGAACACTTGCAGCAATTGCCGTGTTGCTTCCAATTCTTCAGCGAATCCACGCTTTCTTGGATCACGTTCATAACGTGACAATGCATAGCAATCAACTGTGTCACCATTGAACACAATGGCATTCACATTCTGTTCCTTTCCATACTCAATTGCCTTGGTGATGGCATCAATATTATGGAATGGCACATGGATGTCCGACAGCAGCAATATTCTTGTTGCAGCTTTCGGCAACACAAATGGTTCCCATTCAGATTCATCTGATTCTGGAAGACCAAATGGATTTGCAACACCTAATGCTCTGGCCTGTTGTGCCTTCTCTGTTGTCATGTATTCCTTGTTTTGCAAACTTGCCCTATCTGCGTCACCTGTCTGTCCACGGTAGTAGCGAATAATCCTTCTGACATTCTCCACATCCAGGAATGCTGATTTGTTCCTTTTGTATATCAACTTAGCCAATGACGTTGATGGCAGATGTGACCAATGCTTCAGATATTCTTGCACGATTTCGCCCTTGATGGATTGCTTCTTCATTCTTTTCACTCAATTAGTGTTCTATACCGCACGATTCAACTTAATTCTATTTAAATTCGCGATTCGCGATTCGCGATTTCTCTAAGATACGTTCCATCTGTTTCATCTGTCTGCTCCAGTCAACAGTTCCGCGTTCTGCTGACTCCGCCTTTCTGATAAACTCTTCAGCTTCGTCTCCTTCAAGTGTTGGGATGAACACCGTTACCTTCTGCATTGAGCAGCTCAGTTTATGGAAGCCTACTTTATGGCATACCGGGCATTCGATCATCTCAACTTCTTCTGACTCAAAGCAGAAACAGGTCTGTTTGTCCTATTGCTTCTCCGAAGGTAATTCCGAATGCTCAATACCTTTGGCATCAAGGTTTTCATAGCTTTTCCCGTTTGTTAATTCCGTAGCTTGTTCAACGCAGAATCCACAGGTATGCTTGTTCTGTTGCATTTCATCCCATCCTTGTAAGTATGCTTCTCTGAGTTCCTTCAATCTGTCAACGTCAAACTCTTCATAAATTGGATATAACTCCAACGCTCTTTGTTCTGCTTGTTCTCTTGTTTTCATTGCTCTCAAATTAGTGTGCTTTATCGCACTATTATACTCTATTCTGTTTCAATTCGCGATTCGCGATTCGAAAAGTGCGTTATTCCGCACTTTCATTGGTGCTGTGCCATAATTCGTTCACGGTAGAACTTTGGGTCGATTTCGCGAATCTTCACAGCCAATTCCATCCATTGCCTTTTCGCTTCTGCTCTTTCTTCCTTGGTGCTTTCAATACCAAGGTTACATTGTATCAATGCATTCTGATGCAGAAGTTCATCAATCTGCTTCCGGACATCATCATCTGTGTGATAATAGTAGTTTGCGCTCATCTCTGCCATAGTTTACGGCCAACGGTAATGCCAACATAATGGTCACCATTGAACTTGTAGTTTGCCGTAAGATACATTTTTTTGATGTCACCGTGTACACCAATACCAAACAATGGTGTGACCTTTTCGCTGAAATCAGTCTGTGCTTCGATGGATGCATGCACACCGACACCATACATTGGTGCCTTCTGGACATTGGATGTGTATGTGAATGCTGCTTCTTCTGTAATGTTCTGATAATTGTACCAAGTTGCATTCAAGCTGCCATCAGCCAATGTGATGGTTGTGTCGTATCGGTTCACTTCTGTCAGCCATGCTTGGATGATTTTGACTGTGTCAACTTTGAGAACTTCACGTTCCTGGATGATGGTGTTGGTGATTGTGTCCGTGATAGTTACACGCTCCACGAATCTGACTGTGTCGGTCTTCCATCGGTCCACATATTCAGTCCGATATATTGGCTTTTCAATTTCAATGGTTTCTGTGATGACCTTGGCACCTGTTCCACAGCCTTGCCATGCAACAAGGACACCCAGAAGAAACGTGACCATGTATGGCCACACAGATTTGAACAGATGAATCAGCAATTCCCTGTCCATAGTTCAACTTCATCTTCTCGTCTGCGAATCAATCCGCGCAATATTTTGCCGCCACCTTTGGTCCATCTGCGAAATTCATCCGGAATGTTCTGGTCATCCGGACAATGATTGACCTTTCGCAGCAATGTCGATTTGCTAAAGTTTCCAATGCCTACATTGTACACGAACGAAATCAATGCAGCCTTCTGGTGTGATTTCAACTTCACATCCAGGACACCATTCACCTGCTTCTCCACCTTCTTGATATGGTTCAGCAGTTCTTCTTCTGCTCTAAATTCATCAATTGCAGCATCATCCATTGACACCTTGGTGCCATCTGAATATATGGTTGTGCCATAGCCAATTGTTGGCACATTAGCCGGACACAGATATGGTGCAGCTTCAAAGCCTTCAAACTTCTTGATAACTTCTGCTGCTTGCTTTGCTGCGCTTTTTCTTGTTGCTTTCTTTTCTTTTTCCATTGCAGTTTCCGTCTATGCATTCACATCTGATTGGCCTCCATGCACACCATTCACCTACATCTTGCACTTATTTCCTTTCAATTCTCCACGCATTTCAACCAATGCTTTGGTGTTCTCTGATATCACATCTGCGAACTTCTCCACATGCTTGTCGTTTGCATCTTGCCATTCTTTCCTTTCATCACGATGGATGTCTGTAAGTTTGTTCAAGTAATAAACCAATACCGCGAGGAATATTCCCGCGATTCCGTAACTCGCAAGTGCTTCTAAAATTGCATCCATAGCTTACCGTTTATGTCGTTATACGTCGTTGCAAGACTCTTCTTCAGTTTGCTTGCATCTCTCCAACTGTTCCTTGCTCAAACCTTTGCCATCTTCACAATGCAATATTAAATCCTCACCACACTCCGTAGCATTAAGATAGTAACGCAATGGAATAATCGTATCCTTCAACGCTTGAAACGTGAACATATCCTCAGCTTCTTGTCTTGTAACTTTCAAGTACATTAGTATATGGTATAAATTGCGTTTAACAATGTTTCGATTGCAGCCCTATTTGAACTTTCATCTGAAAAACCGACAACCATCTGAACATCTCCCGTAAAGTCAATGCCTCCATATCCGGCGTGTCTAAACACATCCCATACTTCGGTAGATGCTCCTTGATGAATGTTTAACGTGAAACCATCCAGAGCTTGATACACGTCATCTTTTGTAGATACCGCTTCAAGACTTCCATTGACGTACAATGATGGCGAACCGTAATTGTTCAAGATTCCAGTTCCACTACTTCCAGATTGCGCTAAGTAACTCCAAGTGTTTGGGTCCCAGTATTGAAGATACAACGTGTCCGATGTTTCCATTATATTGTAAATATCAAGCGTTTCTCTGAATTGCAACCCGGGAACTTCCATTCTATCGTTCGCTTGAAATGTCCAACAAGCAAGACCATTTGAAGCCGTGTTCAATACTCCCGAACTCACAACAACCGGTTGTAATGAATTTACGACCTGAAAGTATCGAAATCCGTTTCCGCTTTGGTCATAAACTTGATATAAGTAAGCATCGTTAGCACCTGTCCAAGTACCTAGCGAAGTGCCTGAACCATCTTCTGATGTCAATGAAAGGTTGCCACTTGCATCTGGATAAAAGTCTTTCAGTGCGTTGTCTGAGCTTCGTCTTAATTCACACAATGGGCCGCTATATCCTAGCCTCAATTGTTTCAATGCGAAAACACCATAATCTGCATTATAATCATCAAACACCAATCCGCTAACGGTTATGGTTTCAGGTTCAGAATAAACTTCATCTGTTCCATCTGTTGCAAGCACGTAAATTTCGGTGCTTCCAGTCGAACCCGAAACAACCCAACTGATGACATTTACAGCTTGTTCGCCAATTAAAGTAATCACATCGTCTGAATCTTTAGAAAAGAAAAGGTAAGACGTTGGAGTTATACCTGTTGGTGTTGCTGTTATCTGAATAGTATCACCAATGTCTGGTGTTGAATCATCAACGGAAACAGCAATCGAAACAGAAAATGCCGCCCCGCCTCCTGATGGTCTTGTTAAAATAGACGGCATAGCTTATTGATTGTATATGATAACGCTTCCGCTTGACATTGTAATAGCAGTTATGGCATCACTTGCAGGCACCACAATGTATGCGCCCGCCTTTACTGTTGCGCCCGTCAATCCAAAGTCTGCAAGGGCATCAACGCCACTAACTTCAAACGTAGTGAACACCGTGTCTTCTTGCGATATAACAGCATAGCCTTTCAGCGATGTGAATGCGCCTGTGCCGGTCAGCAATTTACAGCCTCGCGTTCCAATTAGTTTCTGTGATTCGGTCATTTCTTAAATTTTAACTTGTTGGTATTTGACAACGATCATAGGCAAATGGCTGTGTAATTGACAGCACACAACTATGTCCGCTAACTTTATCTGTGAATCTTTCTGTGAATGGTTCAAACTGAACTGATGTTTGGATGCTCAACTTCTCCGTGTGCAGTTGTCTGAAGTATGCCACGAAATCCATCAGAATTAAGATCGTGTCGCTCATCACTTCGTGTTCATTTTCTTCACCTGGAAGCACCCTGTCCATGCATATCAGTCTGATGTCATAGGTCAATGTTCGTTCAGTCACAGATGCACCTTGTTCGATTGCCCATAGAACAACGTAGTCCAATTCTTCTGGCTGAAGTTCCCACACATCACCTTGTCCGTACTGCCTTATCTGCAGATGGCTGTTGGCCTGTGTTTCGATTATTTCGAATATGTTGTTCAGAGTATACAAACTTTTTCAGCTTTTCTAAATTCTTCTTGTTGATTCCTTTTGCCATTAGTAGTCAATGTAACCATCTCTGTACTTGTCCTGCAAACTTCTGACCTTGTACCTATTTCCAAGGAAGATACCTGTGCTGTACACATCTTTTTCTGGAAGAATCACATCCAATCCAGAATCTGGTGATTGGTATGCCGGATAATCTGATGCATTTTCACACAGGAATCTGACCAATCGTTCTGTGTACCATTCAGCTTTGTCACGATATTTCTGACTGATGAAATTGATTTCATCCAAGGAAGATGTGCTTGCATTTTCAGATGACTGCTGCATCAAGCCTTTATTCAAGAACTTGTATGAAATAGCTGTTGGTGCTTCTGATTCAATCCAATACCTAAGACATGGTTGAATGTAGTCATCCAACAAGGTCTGATTTGCAACAGTCAATGTGCTGTTGATAATCTGTGTCTTTATTTCATCGTACAATGTACTGCCTAATTTTGGCTGAACATAGATGTCCTGACACATGATGATGATAGGACGAAGATACTTGAAGTCAATATTCTCGTGCAGCAATGTGCTGTCCTTCAGATAGCTTTCTGATATGAATAATACAGGTGTTGCCATCAGTTTGCTTGCTTAGTAATCAGAACTTGCCGCCATTCGTGTCTGCAATGGATTGATTTGCCCCACCATCCACCGCCACGATTCCATACATTGCGGCCTTCTTGCATTCCCAACCTTTGGATTTCTTCCAAGGTCCACACTTTGCCTGTGTAATTCGGACCAATTTCTTGAACATCTTCTGAACGCCAATTTGATGGTCTGCTTTCACGTAGCAAATCAATGCAGAAATCACGTGATGTTGGAATGGTCAATGCTTCGCCTTTCTGCTTCAATTCTGGCCGTAGGTCATAAACGTAACCGATGCCAAATTCTTCTTCAACAGGTTCGATATCTTCGATTATCCGCTTGCCTTCAGCAGTCACGTCAACAACTCGCTGTGTGCTGCCTGCAATTTCCTTGATTACAATGTTGATGGCATTCGCTTCATTCAATGTCTGAATGGCTGTCATCAATCTTTCATTCGTGATCTGCAAACTTCTTGCAATTGCAAGGAATGGTGTTGATGGTTCCTTGACCAAGATGTCCAGGATTGCTGATTCTATTGGTCCTATTTCGCTGAACCAATACTTCAGACATTCAGATTCACGGATGTGTGCAGTTTCAAAACTATCGAATTTGAATCTTCTGTCAGCCACAACTTTATGCTCAAAGCTGCCTGTGTTTCGCAGGTATTCAAGAACACGTTCATCATCTTCCTTGCTGTCTGATGATTTGCAGCAGATGTGTGCTGATGCTTCAATTTCAACCTTCTGTTCTTCTTCTAATTTTGGAAGACCAACACGTTCACGGATTTCATCCTGTGTCATCACAGATATGATGGTTGATTCAGAGAACTGAACACTTATTGGTTCCGTGTCAGATATGGTCAACCTTCCTTCCAGTCCTTGCAATGCTGCTAAGTCATTGAATGTCCTTTCAATGAACTGCTGCCGTGCGTTGACATAGGTGTTCTGGAATAATTCAAAGCTGTCAACCAATTGGTTCCGTGAACTGAAGATTCCTTCTTCCTTTATTCCGAACAACGCAGGATCTGAAATCTGATGACCTGCGTACAATTCCTGTTGAATCGTCTTGTTCAATAGGTCAAAACGCTTGTCAAAGTCATTGCTGTTCAGTTGCTGTATTTCAGCAGACCTGTCACGTGAATCAGAAAAGTTCAGAAGAATGCTGTTGGCATTGTCTGTGCCTGTGAACTTGGCTTTGACCATTCGTTCAATTTCCTGTTGCTCGCTTTCGGTCGGAATGCCAGAATTGAAATTCAAAAGTGTTCCGGCCATGAAACCATTGGAAATGCCCTTGTTGAAATAGTCACTTACTTTTCTATCAAGATCAATGTAATTGATGGCACCCAAGTATGATGGCAAAGGATAATATTGGCAGTTAGGCTGATAGCTTTTCACGTACAGTAACTGCTTGCCACCTGGTTCCTTCCAATTGAATGCTTCTATCTTCTCAACTTCTGGATTGTATTTGCTCCAATCATCAGAATAGTAATAACAATACCCATCATCTGAAACACGATACTTTGCGAAATCAGCATGATAGATGGCTGCAATCTTTTCACCTATGCTGTCATATATAACTTCCAATGCATAGCCGCCATAAAGTTCCAGGTCATGTGCCACCTTCACCAAGATGTCATCCAAAGATTCATAAGGATTTGGATGTTTGACGAATTGGTCCATCTTAGCCTTCATCACAGTTGTCATTCCATCTGTGTCAATGGACCATCCACGACCACAGATGTAATCACGTTTGCTGTTGATTATAGCATGATGCTTTGCGCTGTTTCTGTACAATTCCAACAGGAAGTCTGGATAACGATTCTTATAATCGCCTTCGGAGCCATACAGAATCCAATCCTTGCCACGCTGTTCCTTAAATTCCGGAACTACGTTTGCTTCAAAGTTCAATATTGATAAGCTATTCGCCATAGACTGTGTAAGTTTGATTGCCACCTGTGTACACTTCAGATGGTGCAGGTGTGCCGATGACCTTCACGATTCCTTGTTCTAACAAGGCCAGACCTGTTGGATCAAGATTTGAAGATGAACTGTTGGAATAGATGTAATAACGCCATTGGCCATCATTGCCCAACTTCACTTCACCTGCTGTTGGTGTTGGTGTGCCGCTTCCAACTTCTGTGATTTCGAACTTGTTGAATCTGTTCGGAAATGTTGATGTGTCCTGTGCCACACAATATTGCACACCTTCTGTTGTATCACTTCTTAATTCAAACAAGTAATAGGTTGCTGTGCCGTATTCGGTCAATGTCACAGCCACTTCATTGGTGCTATTTCGTTCGATGTTTATCACACCGAAAGAACAACATATTCAATGTCCACATCTGCTGTATCAGATTGTGCGCTGATGTTGTCGATGTCAACGAATGCGCTGAATGCACCTGCGGCCGTGTCTGCATCCATGCTGCCAGATGATAGCATAAATGTGGCACCTGCATCAACTTTCACGTCAGCAGTTTCTGCTCCACTTTTCTTGAATCTTACACGGATGAAGTTGGTGTTGTCCAGGTTCGTGATACGAATGTACTTGATTGAACTTCTGACAAACTTGCCTTGGCCATTGTCGCTGTTCAATTCAATCAAATCAATTTCATTGGAAGAATCGACAGTCATCACACGCCTGTCAGCTTCTGCAATATTTTCAATTGTACGAGTATGCGACCCACCACGATCTATTCCCGCAAGGTTTAGACCTTCTGAAATGGTGATTGTTGCCGTGCTTGGTGTTACTGTGCTTGCCATTGTTGTTGTGCTTTTCTTTAAATAGCAAATGGTTCAGATTGTGCCAAAACGCAGAAAGGTGCAGCAGAAACGCCACACCTTCCTAACACAGAGAGAGAAAAGAAAATTTCTTAGTTGCTGATTGTTGCAATCATATCGTCAACAGTTCCGCTTGTTGGTGTTAACTTCAAGGACATTGCAGGTTCCATTCCAGAGAATGTCAACGTGTATCCTTGCAGATCACCAAATGCAGTTCCTGTTGCTGCTGTTCCGGCAGTTATTTCAAGACCATTTGACCTTCCAACAACAAACGTGTTTGGCGTTTCGTCATTGGTTGTGTACATAATCACAACACGATTCTGCGCCAACAGCTTGATTTCGTCACGTGTCGCAGTTGCCAATTTTGGAAGGACAACAGTCACTTCTGGTGCCATATAAACAGTGCCATTCTGAATGGATGCCGTGATTGTCTCTGTCACCGCTGATGTTTCCTTCAGTTGCTCATACGATTGGAAAACCAAAGATGCAGTTGCAAAAGCTGTGATGTCTCCACCGCTGACTGTTTCACCTAATGATTCGTAATCAGCCAATGTTGCAATGTACAATTTGGAAATTCCACCTACACTGTCTCTACATGGCAGCGCAAAATTTGATGTTAACGGGCAGCTCATTTGCTAATTGTTTTTTTAGTGATGGTGATGGCATTTCTGCCACCACCTTTGAATCAATTCAATGCAGATTAAACTGCTACTTTACCAACCTGATCTGGAAAGGCCACCTGTGTTCCCATGATGAACTCACAGGCAACACGGATGGTTCTGTTATCCTTGCTGTACCATACTTCAAGACCTGCATCTGATGTGTCAGTATCAAGATCAAGACCAAGAACAAGGTTGTTCAATGATGCACCATAAACGCCATTCAATCCGGTCAATCCGTTCACACCGATAACTTCAATGTTGGTTCCTGGATAAACAAGTCTGAATGGATCGAAGTCAGATGCATAGTTCGCAAGCTGTCCACCTGTTGAAGTCAATCCGCTTCCATCAAGGATTCCTGCTGCAAGTAGTCTGAATTTGTCAAGGCCAACGAAGATTTTGAAATCTGGCTGTGCTGCTGCTGCTGATGGAGTCAATGCATATACACGCTGAACTGCTTCAACCATTTCCGCAACAGTCAATGGTGAAGATAGTGTTGAACCGTTGTAAGCTGCCACGTTGCAATCTGTGAACGATGCAGCATTCTGAAGTATACCATCGAACATGTCCAAGTTCGTTCCAGAAGAACCTGCTCCATCACCTTGCCAGATGATTTTTTCAATCTCGTCTTGGATTTTCTCAACAAGGTAATTGCTGAACACTTCTTCAAATGGCATTGAATCTTGAATTGCTCCAGGTGCCAATTGAGTAGAAAGGTAGTAGTTCTCCAATTTCTTTGGGCAGAACTCCATGTTGATTTTCACGTGCTTTGCATCAATTGTCTGCTGTGTGAATGTCACATCACCATCAGCAGCAAATGAACAAGTTGCACCTGCTTGTGCCATGTTCACATCAACATCCATCAAATTCACAGTTGTTGGTCCTTTCACACCCAACTGCTTTCTCATTAGTTCAGCAGTTCTTCCACCTGCCAATGCCTTGGTCAGCAATGGGAATTGCTGCTCGTTTACGAATGGGCTTAATGCCGTTACATCAAATGCCATGATTTTTGTTTTTTATGGTTTTAATTTCTTGTTTACTTCTTCAATGCTTTTCTCATCTTCTCCACGATGTCAGCATCAGATGTTGCTTTCGCGAATGGATTGTTGACCTTCTTGGTTGGTTCAACAGATGGTTTTGCCGCCATCTTTTCCACGATGTCTGTGATCATTCCAATGGCTTTTTCCATTTCATCGAATCTGGAATTGATGCCTTCAACTACTTCAGCAGATGCAAAATTGTGTGCGGCAACAATATCAGCAGCAATGGCCGCCATCTTAACATCAACATCAACATCTTCTTCTTCAGTTGACTCTTCTGATGCCATTTCTTCCTTCTCTTTTTCATCTTCTTCTGCTTCAACTTCTTCTTCTTCAGCTTCTGGTGCCATCACTTCAACAATGACTGCACCTTCTGTTCTGATGATTGTGCCATCTTCAAGTTCGTGATCACCATCTGGTGCGTCAATTTCATTGGCTGCTTCATCAATTACTTTGACAGATGCACCAACTTCAACAGCAGGTTCAACTCGTACAATGGTGCCATCAACTAATTTGGCATCCAGGAATGCAGCTTCAACTGCTGCTTCTTCTGTTGTTTCAACTGTCTCTGTTGTGTCATCTGATCCGAATAACACCTTCTTGATTTCTGGCAACTTATCGCCAACTAATTCTGAAATGTTCATAGCTGTGCTTTTTTGTTAAATAGAAAAAGAATTGATGTGTGCCACTTACTTCTGAATGGCATCAATAACTGCATCAATCACTTCCTGGTCCATTGTCATTTCCTTGTCTTCTCTGAAGATGCCTTCAACTGAAAAACCTTTCAAAGTATAGCCATCATCTTCCTTGATTTTCTGCCAGACAGCATCATTCTCCACACGCATACTTCCGAACCAACTGCCTTGCGGAACATCTTGAAATCCTTCCGGCACACCTTTGACATCATCCACAATCCAAGATTCGAAGATGAACACACCATCCACAGGTGTTTCATGCATCTCATTTACAGCCTTCGTCAATCCATTCTTCATGAACTTGTAGACGATTTTGCGAATGGTTTCTGCTGTGAATACAACATACCATTCTTTATCGGACCATCTTCTGTAAATTGGAAGCGATGCGATCATGAAAGGACCGGTTATGATACGTTTTTCTTCATCTTTCACTCTGAACTTGTATGGTTCCTTCACTTTGCTGAAAGCCATAAAGTCACGTTCAATGGCAGGTTCATCCACTAAGCTGACGAAATCCACGCCACTTTCATCATCATCATCGATGGTCAAATAGACCAAGGGAATCTTTTTGTCTTTTTCCATTGTTATCCGGTTAATCCAAATGTTGCTTGGTTTTGTATCTGTTGAATATTTTCTTGACTGCCAGACAGTTGTGATTCCACAACGAATGCCTGCACAGGTGCCAACTGTGCTGCTTCTGCATTAGTTATTTCAGTTGTGCTTGTCGTAACAGGTGCAACAGATGGTGCTGATGGTGCTGATGCAGATACTGTTCCTGCACTTGGTCCAGGTGCTGTGTTCAATATCTGTGTTGCCTGTACCATTGCTCCAACAACTGCACCAACCATAGATGCAATGTACGCCACTTGCAGGAATGGTGCAGCAGGTCCACCTGATGAAGCTGCCTGTGTTGCACCTGCAATTGCTGTTGATATTGCCACAGCCGTGTTGATTGCTAATTCTGCAACTGCAAATGCTTTGGCTGCTGCAACACCTTCTTCACCTTGCTGCTCCAAGAATCCTGCAATCTGTCCCAATGCACTTGCAGTTTGTTGTGCTGCCAGGATTTTTGCATTCTTCACTTTTTCCGCTTCAAGTTCAGCCAATGAAATCTGCTTGGCTGCGTATGCTTGCTCCAAACGAATCATCTCTTCGTGATTCTCAATCTGTTCCGCAGTCATCTCGGCATTGGTGTACTTCAGATATTCACGCATTGCATCAAGATGTTCGTGATATTCATCTTCTGCTGCGCTTAATTCTGCGCCTATTCCGGCATACCAAGGATTCTCAATGAATATCATGTATTCACGTGCATTGGTGAGGCCTTCAGACCTTTCTTCTGACAATGCCTGTTCTTCTGCTCGCAATGCTGCCGCATTGGTTTTCTGTTCAGAGTAGATGCCATTGATTCTTTCCAGAACATCAGCCTGTTCTGCCTGTGCATCAATCAAGGCTGCTTGTGCAGGAATGGATTCTCTGTTCATTGCCAATTCTGCTTCACGCAGACTGATACGCAATGCAGAAATCTTCAATTCTCCACGTGTCTGTGCTTCCAATATTTCAGCAATGGCGTCATTGGCTTTCATTCGTGTTTCAATATCCAATTCGATATTGTCACGAATCTGTCGTTGAATTTCTGCTTGGTTCTGCATTTCCAACATGAACTTCCTTTGCTGCGCTTCAGCCAATTGCAGTTCATTCCGCATCTTCACAATGCTGTCAGCCTGTGCCAATGCGCCATCTGCACCATGCAACAATGCATTTCCAAAGTCTCTGAACTTCTGGATGATCTCATCCATGTTCATGTCCTTGATGCCTTGCAATCCATCAACCAAATCCTGCACAGCACCTGCAACATTGCCAAAGATAACTTCCAATGTCACCATTGCCTTGCTTAATCCATCGGTAATTCTTTGGTTGCTTCGAAGTAGGTCTGCAAGTTTTTCAAAAATCAGAAGAACAACAGACAGCTTGCCAATCATCTTGATGGCATTGCCAACTGATCCGCCAAACTTCTTGACACCTTTGGACGCACCTTCCGCACCTTTTTCAGCAGATTTGAATCCGCCTTCCATTTTCTTCTTCAGGTCATCAGTTGTGGCCTTCAGTTCTTCCATCTGCTGCTTCAGATCATCAATCTCAGCAGTAGCATCTTTGGTTTTTACGTCAACTTCAACAGCTATCTTTGTGGCCATTACGCAGGTATTAATCTATAGTGAACGTAAACGGTTATGTCAGAATCACCTGCTGTTGGATTGCCGGAATCAACTTTGACCAATAGGTCGGCATTTGCAAGTAGTTGCGTAGATGTCGCAAGAGCCGGCGTTGATTTGTCCATACAAATAATGTTACTTACAGATGAATTAATACGAGCCTGTGCTTGCACAGATGTTGATGCGCCCGAAGTAATCAGTTGCAAGTCTATGTTCGTTGCATACGGTGTTGTGTTGAAATCTACCTTTCTACTTGCAGATACAACTTCAATTGCATAGCCAGGAACAGCAGACACAATGGTCAATGGTGTGCTGTTCAATGTCAGCACATCTGCTGATGCAATGGTCAGTTCAGCACTTCCACCGATACAAAAAACGCCACCATCTCCACGTGACCAAACTACATTGTCAGCTTGGTTGATGAATAGTTCGCCTTTATAAATGTCAGTTGCTGTCCACGCAGGTGATGGTTGTGTGTGATCATCTGATGGTGCCACAGTTGGAACAGTTCCGGAAACTGTGGACCTTTTAATCTTTATTCTTGAATCTTGTGTTGCCATTCGTTAGTTTATGTTTTGGCCGCCATCTATCGTATAAATAGATGAATCGCCATATTGTATCTGCACTTCATCTTCCATTCCATCCAAAACGTAGATGGTGCCACCTGCATCTGTTGCTCTGATTTCATCTTCGCCACCTTCAATGATGTAGCCATTCATCTGTTCTTCTCCATTGATGATGGTAACATTGGACCTGCTGACCTTGGCACCATCTGTGCCGATGATTCGGACATTGTGCAATCCTGCACCAACTTCGTTTCTGTCACCAATGATGGTGATGTTGCTGCTTCCTTCACCAACTTTGTTGTCACTACCTTGGACCAAAAATGTTGTTGTGCTGTCACCGACACGGTTGCGCTTTCCGGACACCTTGCCGCCATTGAATTGTGGAAACACATTGCCACTTCTCTGGACCTTCTTCACAACAGGTGCATTGACCTTCGCCAATCCATCTGCCACCTTCTTCGGTTGACCAACTTGGAATGTGTCCACTTCCAATGGTTCCTTCACAATGACCTTGAACAGCTCCACTTTGGTCAACTGTTCCTTGAATGGATTGTAATCTTTGATCTCATTGATGCGCCAATAGCTGTTGTCAATTTGAATCTGCTCACGGAAATCAAGATTCATAATGTCCAAAGGTTCCAGATAGAACATTGCTGTCATCAGCTTACTGTCCTTATTGGTGATTTCAATCACGTGATTCCGATGGAATACATTGAACAGATTGGCATTGGTGTACAGAAGATTGCCTGTGTATGCATTGCCAGAATAGAACAATTGCTTTGGAATGCCAAAGTTGATATCCTGCTGTGGAATGATGCCACCTGTTCCTGGATGTGTCAAATGACCTGCATACGGATAACTTGATTGTGCCACATCAATGGTGACGAATCCATTTTGTGTTGCTTGCCGATATCTGAAGATCCAATCTGGATTTGATGGAATCAATCCACCAAAGTACAGCAGTCTTATGTTGTGTTCAGTTTCGGCCACACCATCTTCAAGGTCTTCATTGTATATCTTGCCAATGATTCTGTTGCTTGGATTGTCATTGACCATTGGTGTTGCGCTGAAGACAACTTCCATTTCATTGGTACCAAGTTGGAAGTCATTGTCAACTTCTGCCTTTGCTCTACCATACACGTGACCAAAGCTGTCATTATATCGCTTGTTGTATAAGTCATCATCTTCTGCGTAGGTGTACAGGAATTCATTTCCTGTCAGAAGACCCAAAGGCTGCAATGTCACATCCTTGTCACGTGCCATCTTATGCGTCCAATCCTTGACCTTTCCGGACGCATAGAACGTGTCACGTGTTTCAATCAATAGATTCCGTTCATCATTCGGATCAATGGTGACGTATAGGTTGAACATCTGAATGATTGACAGCAGCAAGTCCTTCATTTCAACTTCTGGCACAAAGCTATTCATTGGAATCAACTGACCTTCCACGATGCCAAGGTCACCAGATGTCACTTCAATGGTTGATGTGTTGTTCAATGTCAGTTCACATTGGTCGAATAGGAACAACGCCACGTTCGGTTCCATCCACATTTCCATGTACAACCTGTCACCAATTTCCATAAAGATATTTTCGGAAAATGTGCTAACCAATGTTGTTGCTGTTGCGCCAATGGTTGATGATGCAGGTATATCAATGGTTACGATGAATGACTGCTCAAGCTGAACAGCACCATTCACACGTTGAACGTACACATTCAAGACGGCATTGAATTGTCCGGTCACAACAGGATTGCTTCCAGATGGTGCGCTGACGCGCTCAACTGTAAATGATGGCACAGATGTCACGTTGAACCATCCATCAGATGGTGCTTCGTAGTAATCACCTGCGTCATTCCACAGGTCGAATGGATCAATATTGCTGTCGAAGTCCAACAGCACATTCTGATTGAATCCAGGATTTGGATAGTTAGGCGCAAATGCTGTTCGCAATGGCTGACCAGGTGAAATGGCCGTTGCTGTCCTTGCAGCAACTTCTGATTCACTCAGTTGGAATCCTTCATTGGTCCACGGAATAATAAGTCTTTGAAAGAATGCCGATGACAGGAATGTGGATGTGTAACTGAAGTCTGCAAAGCTGAAGATTCGGTCAACGATATCGTGCAGGAATACAGCAGGCCGAAAGTCATTCACACGATAGATGCGCTCTGTCGTTTGCAGATACGATGGTTCATTCACGCCATAGTCAAGCATTGGATAAACATAGCCATCTGTGTTTGACCAACTGTTGACGATTTCGCTATAATTATAATCGTGATCAAGGTCTGAAAAGTCAATCAATGGATTGCCATTGTCATCAAGACCATTCAGTTCTGCGTCTCCCAATTCATTGAAGATGTTGGCCATCTTGCCGATGAATATGATTTCATAGATCAATTGGTCCTTCTTCGCAGTTATCTGTCGCAACTGCAAGGTGCCATCCATCACTTCAATGCCATCTGTTATGATTCGCGCATTCGCTCTCTTATTCGGATTGAAATTTGCTTCAATGTTAGCAGCAGAAGAATTGTAAGCATTGCTGATGTTTACGTCATAGATTTGTCCGAAGATGGCATCATTCCGCTGTGTTCCTGGACATTGGATTGTCTTGGAATATTCTGTCTTACGCTCATCCGGATGCCGAATGTCAGCAATCGCATAATTGAACGAAAAGTCAAATTGAAAAATGTCAATTGGTCGGCCTTCAACCAACACCTGCACATCAGCCACGTTGTCTTCTGTTAGTTAGTGAATAGTTCAATTCGAATGTGTACTGCATCAACTTATCATTCAATGATGTCTTCTTCTGGATGCTGTTGCCTGTGATGTTCATGGCAATCAATTCATTGTTCACTTCTCTGTACACAACAGGTGATGTGAACAGGTCATTCATCCATGTGCTTTCAGCTTCGGTTAAATAATCTGTGTTCACGGTCAACTTCTCGGTCATCTGAACATCATAGTCTGTCTGGCCACGTGATGCTTTCGTGTAATCATACACGAATCCTGTGAATGTGTGATGCTGCTGATGATACGATTCACGCTTCACATCTGTCTTGTTCATTGATTTCAGATTGAAGTTAAATGAATCTATGCCACCAAGTCTGTTCAACCAATGCAGACGCACAGGTTCATACTTCGAACATTGTTGGTCCAGGTTGAATGTCACAGCTTCTGATTCCTGAACATTGGTGCTGTTCAGCAGCATAATGGTGTAACTTTTGGCACCATTCAGAACAGTTGATGGTGTGCTGCCTGTCATCAATGCAGGATCTATGTTTGCAATGTCCTGTGGACCAATGGCAATCCGCCAATATTGTGCATCGTAATTGTTTGAAATTAGATATGGTGATGTCACGAATCCAGAAGACAGCAATGTTCCTGTGCCATCCACATCATCATACGCGTTGATCAGATACTTGTTTGCGCTCAACTTGTCATTCACAATGTAGTACAGCCATGCAGATTGTACAGAATCAATGTTCCGGATGCTTGGCGCATCTGTCAGAAATCGCTTGGTTGTAGATGGTCCGTTGATGATGAAATCATTGTAGTCAAAGTCAACCCAATCAACAAGGTTCCTGACACCATTCCAAACTGACTTCTGCTTGAAGAATGTCAAGTCAACTTGCTCATATCTGTCCGTGTCCGGATTGATGTCTTCTTCCTTTATGAAGATGAAATACTCAAAATGACTATTGCCATTCTGAAAGAATGCTTGATGGTTAGCAGCAGGAATGGACACATCATGTGTCAACTGTGATTGTGTGATTCTGGACACATCGAACCATGCATGATTCTCAAATGGCGCACCTTGGTAAATTCCAACAGATGGATAAACAACCAATGTTGCAACTGGCAAGTCACCTGTCACATACGGATATTTCAGAACATTGATTCTGAACCGAAGTGTTGGTGTGTAGTTTGTGCTGCTGATGACATACCTGTTATCATTGTATGCCAATGAATAGTCAGTTGGTTCTTGGCTCTCGCCATTTGCGTAGACAATTAGTGTTGCCATTATCCTTGTGATTCTATAAATTCCTTAAGCTGTTCCATTGTCAATGCCACATCATCGGCAATGGCTTCTTCAATTTCAGATGGAACTGCTCTGTTGATTGGTTCCGTATACGGATCAATCCAATTCCTTGGTCGCATTCCGTAGTTAGCCAGATTCCTTGAAATGACAAATGCCAATCCGCGGTGCTTGGATTCCGACCATTGTGCTGTGTCTGAATCACCTTTGAATCCACCTATCTTGTCACGTACAGTTGGAATCTTCAGCCAATCATAGATGTCCTTGTAATTGTCAGCGAATGTAAAATTGTTTGGTCGCTTACCTTGTGGCCTTGTTCCTTCGTCCAGGTCCAGACCATAGTCTTCCATCGTAATCTGCATCTGATAGATGCTTCCGAACACTTTGACCTTTGGCTGCTTTGGAAGACTGACAGATGTACCAAGTCTACCTGTGGCAACAAGATTGTTGTCCTTGATAGATTTTCCCAAGGCATTGGTGTATGCCTTCCGGAAACCATTCAATGTATCAACCAATTTGTCAAATGCCATTTTTCAGTCTTGCTTGCTGTTGAATGTTTTGTTGACGATCATGCGCCTGTTTTTCGCGATAGAAAGTAATGACGTTAAATAGTTCTCTGATCCGAAGATTGAAGAAATGGTCCCATTTGCTATGGTCATTGTTTGCCAGATTGTTGACCAGGTCGAGCCATCCAAATCTGGTTTCATACGTTTCAACTGCTTTTCCGCTTCCTTCAGATTCTTCTTGGCCATCAGACCCAAATAAACCTGCATATTCTGAACGTAGTTCTTGTAACTTTCGAAAAAAAAAGCAGTCAACGGATAAACGACATTCATCTTGGCATCCTTCATATCAGCAGCAACTTCGCTGTGCTGCTCTGAATCATAGGTGCCATCCTTCCATCCAAACCAAGTTTTCTTGCTTGGAATACAGAACAAGGCCAGAATGTCGGCCATATTGTCCATCACTTTATCTTGGTCCTTCATCAGATGCATCAATGTGATATATTGGCCACCTGTCAGCTTCTCCACATCACTTTCAATTCTGTATTTCTTACCATTGGCCATCATGTACTTCTGCAACTTTCCTTCAACTGCTGAAGAAAGGAATGCCAATGATTTCATCACATTCGTGTAGGATTTCAGAGACAGTTCTTTGACTGCTGCTTCTGACCATCCAGACATGATGCTGATGATGGCCACGTTCTTTTCATATTCGTGCAGGTCATCGTGCTTCATCACATTCTGCAATGCGGCAAACTGCTCCACAGTTACTTCTGACCAATCGCTTGGAAGTTCAATTTCGTTCATTCTCTTTTCTGATCTGTTCTATTTTTCTGATTGCCCAATTTACACCTTCATCACCGCCCCATGCAAGCCACATCAAACGGCCACATCCTTCGCCAAGTTTGCGCTTGCTGTTCCTTTTGTGTCTGATAAATGCCGCCATTCGTTCAATTGTCTCCACGCTTATTGGTTCACGCTTTGCCAATTGCCTTGCTCTGGCTTTGCCAACAGGTGTGCCACAGCTTTTCCATCCATACTTTTCCGCATACCTTAATGCTTTCTTCGCATTCTCGGACGCAGCCTGTGGATAATCATTGTATGCTTCCTGCATCTTCCATACACGTCCAAGTCTTTCAAGGATGTTCATCTGTTGTCTTTCAATTAAATAGCAAAAAGGTCAATTTGTATCTATAGCGAAACGCAGCAGCAGCAATCTGTCGTAATATGGCATAAATACCCTGTTGCCTGGATTGTTCTGGAGAATCTTGATGTGGCTGTCAATCATCTTTGGCACATTGGTCACAACTTCACACTTGCTGATTCGCACCTGTTCTGGAAAGGTCATAGCCTTCAGTTCCTTTTCAAGTCTGTCCAATGGAATCATTCGTCAGTTTATTGGTTGACAGTTTTGTTGGTTTTGTCAGTCTTCATGCAGACCTGACACACCTTGCCACCATTAATGTAGTCTTTTCGCCATACGTGATTGCATTGCTTTTTCATCTGACTGCATAGGTGCCTGTTGACATTGATTTGCTCATAATGGAATAACGTGCTGCATCAATCGCGTGATTTGAATGGTCCACAGGAATGTTCAATGATGCACCTGTCTTGTCTGTCTGCCAGACATAGCCGCGCAGTTCCTTGATCAGATTGGTTGATGATGATGTCACCATCAATGGCACCTGCTGCATCTGGTTGATGCCGTACATTATGCTGTCCTTTCCTTTGACTGCTCCACGGATACGATGGCCGTATCTTCGCAGTTCGTCAATGCTTTTCGGTTCAGAAGAATCTGCAATGATTTCAATGCCCTTGAATCCATCCAGGACATTGCTGATGTCCTTGTTGCTCATTCCTGTTGCATAATGTATTTCATGCATCCACAGCTTGCCATCTGATTGCCTTACTTCAACAATGGCAGTTGCATCATTGGTATATCCCCAATCAAGGCCAATGCATCTCCATCGGTAGTTGTCTGGCAGTTGGTCACATTGATTCCAATTGTCGAACACAACACCTTGCAATGCTCCGATTCTTCCAAGGCCATAGACATTCCACCAATTTTGCCAATAGACTGAATGCTTGGCTTTTTCTTCTGCCTTCTCAATATCCTTTCTGATTGTGTCCGGCAATGCTTCGTTGTCCTTGAATGTCAATATCAAATGTTCAGAATCATCTTCTTGCAGCACTTCGGTGTGCGCCCAAAATTCCATCGTTGGATTGAAGTCAATGAATATCTCGTCTGATGTTCTGATGGCCAATTGATAGTAAGATTCAAATGGAATGTTGTTTGCTTCGTTCACGTAAAGAATGTTCCTTCTGGCACCACGTAGCCTTGCTTCCTGGTCTGCGCTGAAGAATTCGATGTAACTGCCATTGGCAAATGTGTATGTAAGTAGTGACCTGTTCCATCTGCTGTCATTGTATCTGCCTGTGATTTGCATCACCTTCAGAAAGTCTTTCATTGCTCCACGCCTAAGATGTGGCACAGATTCGGACACGACAGAAATTTCAAGACCATCAGTTCTGGCTGCTCTGTCAATTAGTACTGGAAGAATGCCGAATGTCTTTCCGGCTGATGTGCCACCTTGGATGACCTTTTTGCGTTTGGTCAGCTTGCGGATCTTGCGGATGGCTGTTGTGTAGACGAAATCATTCATTCATCATCACCGAATAACGGCTGCTCACGATGTGTCACTTCGTGCTTTTCAGTTAGGTTGTTCAGACGTTGTGTGATGCTCGTGTTGTAGATGCCGGTCATGCCACCTTCAATCTGGTCCTGTCGGATGCTCTTACGTATACGCGAACAGATAGAAACATATTGGCTGTATCTTTCATCACGATTGGCAAAGTAATGGTCTAAATTTTCATTCAATCCTTGGTCAGCTACGAAGTTCTCGAATCCTTCCATCGTCAATGGTTTCTGAAGTTCACGATGCACAGTAATTGCTTTCGGACCAATGAAATCCTTCACAGTTATTGGATGGTCCTTGGTGTGTGCGGCATAGTCCAGGAACAATTGCCACATCTTGTCGGGTGTTTCAATGTACTTCTTCTTTGCCATTACTTCTTGAAGTTTCTCAATGCTTCCTGTGGCGTGTTGCCGACACCTTCCTTGAAGTTGCCTTCATTGTTCCAATACTTGTTTGCATCTTCACGCTTGAAAGCATGCCACTTCATGGTGTAGGTGTTGTGTGTGATATACACACCATAGTTTTCGTGATTTCTGTTCTGCTTCATTTCTTCCTTCTGCGCTTTGGCCTTGGCTTATTTTCTTCTGCGAACTTCAGCATCACACGTGCCATTGTCTGTGCAGAACTTCCACAGGTGAAGCACACACGTGCATTTCCGTGAATGGCCTTGTATGTTTCTTCATACTCTTTCACTTCGTTCTTGGTCAATCTTCCGCTGAACCTTCTGGCCGCCATCATTTCAAGCTGTTCCTTTCGTTCAGTTATAAATAGCAAAATGTCCTTTTTGTCCATTAGTTAAAATTTTCACCTTTCAAAATTCGCGCAATCCAGATCAAAACCAACAGGATGCAGCAGATTGTCAGCACATCATCCATCTCACATTCCTTTGCGTCCGCCTGTGTTGGCACCAAGTATGGCCACAGGTTTCGTGAATACCTTCTTCATCACCTTATCGCAGCAGGTGAATGTTGGCTTCTCGTTCATTCCATGCACATAGTCTTGGACCATCTTGCATTTGCCTTGGCATTTGTAGGAATAGGTCATGGCATCCAGAATATTTTGAATCTGTATAAGATTCGTTCGATCAACACAGCCATCAACGCTACCTGGAAAGATGGCCAGACAGCTTCAGTTGTCGCTGCTCCAACAGCCAATCCAATCCAGAATGACAGACACAGCGAACAGTCAAATGGTTTGATTGATGCCCATTCGTCAATGTTCAGCCATTGTTTAATGTAGGTCTGAATGCTGATCACTTCTGTCAGTAGTGATCCGATGACCGCTGCTGATGCAGCGTTGAAGAATAATTCCATAATAATCTTCTTTTAGTTGGTCCAATGTTCTCCGGACCGAATTACCAATTGATTTGAATGGAATGTCAACCTTCTTGCTGACCTTCCTGTAACTTCCTTCCTGGAGCCATAACCGCAGAACTTCCTTGTCATACCAATGATACGAATCCAACAATGCTTCGATGATCATTATGTCATCTTCCTGATCCCAATCGTAACCATCAGCATCATCTGCAATGTCCGGCATCTGCTTGCTGTGTGCGAATAGGCCATGCTTTCGTGCAAATGTAGACCTTGGTGATGTTGCCATTGTCATCATGGTTCTGACAACATAATAGCGAAGATAGCCGCCATCATTGACCTTGTTCCATTTCTGTTCATCCATTTCAAGGATGACCATTGCAGCTTCTTGAATAAGGTCATCAGCATACCTGTGACAAATGCGAACTGCCAATTCACGCAGTTCATCATCTGCCAACAGGTCAATTGCCGCTTGTTGTTTAGAATGGCAAGTCATCATTTCCGATGGCTGCAGCCTTTGCCTTGGATTTGGCCACAACCTTTTCTTTGACGCTTCCTTCCTTCTCTGGTTTCCATGTGTCCACGGAAATTGACACATCATTGCCATAGTCATCAAGTTGATCACGCAGGTTGATGTTAACCTTCACATACTTCTTGCCTTGGTATTCAAAGGTGTGTTCAGCAGGAATCTTGTCAAGACAGATGGATGCTTTCAACCATGTGTCACCTTTCTTCTGGCCATTGCCGCAATAGATTGTTTTTTCTTCACTCATTGTGTTAAGTATTGATTTCTACAAATATACGATTTCAAACAATACCATTTGACCGGAACCATCTGGTCACAGTTTGTTCATACCTGTTGTCTTCCTGCATCAAGCTGAATCTGCCTTGTGGCTTTTCGTTCGGCAATGCCTTCACTTCATTCCTTTCAAGTAGATATTGGTAGAGCAATCCCCACATCGGATATTCCGGCAATCTTCCGTGTTCCTGGATGTAGTTGATGGTCCAATTGTACATGAATGGCGCATCAATCGGATCAGAAGCTGCTTCCAATTGTTTTGGTTGAAATTTTGGTTCAGATGCTTTTCTGCGTTCAGTCTGTTGGAATGCTCGCAGCACTTCACCAACAACCTTTGGTGATAACTGCTGACCATAGGTTGACAATGTCAATGGCTTGTTGTTCAATGATAGGCTGCCAGATGCAGCCTTCTGAAATGCCGTGACCAATTTGAAGTCATCAATCTGTGGAAATTCAGCATCAACGAATCTTGCAATGATGTCCATCAACATCTGACCATCTGGTGATCTGTCGAATTGTTTACAGCCAACCAATAATGGCAGCTTGTGAATAGTAACCTGTTGAATCATTGCAGTTGGTTTTTTTCGTTCAATGATTTGGCTTCATTCATTTCTCCAATCTGATACGGAACACCCATTCCTTCAAAGAATTGTGATGTCCTTCCACCCAAATCACGGACCATCTGAAATTCCAATTTTGCGGAATCAATTATTTCCTTGCTGACATCTGCAATGCTCCTAGCAGTTGCATTGTCCATATCACCATCATGCAGTTTTTCCAATGCCAGGAACAGGTGATTTCTTAGATCATTCATTTTGTTTTTCGCCATCTCTCGTGTGTTTTTTTAGCTTGGTTAATATACGAATTGTTGATTTGATTTCTTCTGGATAGTTGTGGATCGTGTTCCTTTTCATGTTGTCAGCTTTGCTGATACATTCCAAGTTGTCAATTGAATAATTGAATGGATTGCCATCTTTGACTGCAATGCAGTAACCTTTTGGAATATCGCCATTGTGCTGCTGCCAAACATAGTTTTTCATTTCAACCCATTTGCCCAATGACACACGTATCCACGGCCGCTTGGTTCCGTTCTTATCTGTCCTGGTCCGGATAATTCCATCATGCAATGTGTTATGCGGTAACTTTCCTTTCTTGAACATTGTCCTTTTCGCCTTCTGGTAAACTGATGAAGACATCTTCCTGCCCTTGTTCCAGGATTCTTGGCCTTTCTGAAATCTTGTTGCCTTTCCAAGGTCTGCATCCATCACGTGAACATGGTCCTTCAGATATTGAGCTGATTTTTTCAAGTTCAGTTTATCAGCCATTCCATAAACTGATGACCTGGACCTGTTCAGAGTCTTACAGATGTCATCAGTCTTGGTGTTCGCATACAATTCAACCATTGTTTGCATCTCTTCTTCTGTCCATATCCGCTTCATCCGTTCAGTTTTGGCTGTTCAACTTCAAAGTCAAATTTAAATCCGTTGACATCGTCACCTTTTTCCTTTGCTCGCTTGATCCAGGACAGAACAGCAGCCTTCCAATTGGTCATTGGCACCTGTCCAACCATCCAACCTTTGCTTTCATAGTAATAAAAGAACTTGTCAGCTTCGTCTTGGTTTCTGCATCCGCAATGATACATCCATTCTCTAACCTGATCAATTGATGGTGCGCCAACAACATTGACATTTCCATTCTCATTATCATTACCATTTACATTACCATTTACATTTACATTAGGTTTTTCAGTTGTATAACCTAAGTCTGTCAATGGTTTGTGTTTGGTTTCAGTTAGGTTATGGTTAGGTTTTACTTTGGTTTTAGTTAGGTTTTGTTTTGGTTTCGGTTTGGTTTTTTTTGAACTTGGTCGGCCACCTTTTTGACCATTGTTGAATCTTGCAATATTTGCATCCAACTGTGGCTTAATTAGCCGAAATGCCAACTTTGGTGTGCCTTCCAATGATGGTTCCTTGAAGTTCAATGCATAGTCACAAATGGCATCAAACACCTGACATTTTTCTTCTGGACACAGGTCTTCAGCAGCTTCGAAGAATGACCTGTAAAAGATAAACGAGTCTCTCATTTGATGATGAATTTTGTGCCTTGCTTGAAGAAACGGAATCCTAATGTTCGCAGGATTTCTGTCAATTCTGCAACTGTATACTTATCGTCAAACATCAGTTCATTGTCAATGCGCTTGATGTTGTGGATAACACTTGCGTGGTTCATGAATGCCATTTCTGCAATACGTGTAATGGATAAGCCTGTCTCCATTTCTGGCTGTCTCAATAGCCAAAAGACAACTGCTCTGCACTTCACGATGTGTGCTTTCCTGTCTCTTGAATATAGGCTGTTCTTGGTCACACCATAGTAATGCAGGACAGCATTGGTGATGTTCTCCACGTTCACACCTTGCCTATTGGCAATTGGCGCATTCATCACCTGGTCAGTCAATTCCTGTCTGTACACATCAACCAATTTGTCGATGCTTTCCTTCTCAATTTCTGATAATTCTGTCTTCACTTCTCTCTGTTTTTTAATGTTAATAACTCGTTCAAAGATACCAAATCATCATCAGATAAGTTGGTGTAAATGTTGAACAGATTGCTTCTGAATCTGCTTGGTTCGTGTCTGACCTTGCCATCCACTTTCAGACCATTCTGCCTGTATGCAATGGTGTGCCACAATGTTATTCTGTGAATCAATTGTTCACGTTGTCTGTCTGTCATAGCTGTTCAATTAGGTCCATCCAATCTTCAAACTTCATTGCCACATAGTCTGGCTGATGGTTCTTGGTGAACACAACAACAGGAACACGTCCATCAATAGCCGCGTCATCCTGTGATTGTTTCAATGCTGACCAAATGTTCAACCTTTCCTGGTTCTTGCATTCAAAGCTGAACTGTGCCAATGGTCCATCAAGATCAATGATGTCACCTTTGATTGTCATGCCGCCTGACATTGGTGTTCTTCGGACATTGGTGCCGAATCGTTCATTCAGCAGCTTGGCAACTTTGCGTTCAAATCGTTTGCCCTTGTCGTTTGCGTTCACCATGTCTTCAAATCTTGCCGGTCAACGAACCAAACAGGACCTTTTCCAAGGTCTTTCTTGCCTGCCTTTTCAATCATTCCCTTGGTTGCATAGCCAACAAGATCAACTGTGCCGCCATCAACAATGGCCAGAACATAGACATCATGCATCAGCTTTGGAACAACCAAGTTGCCATGCTTCGTGTATGTTGCTTTGATGTCAATGGTTGCGCCATCTTTGCTGATGAAATCAAACGAATCCTTTTCAAGATTGCTGATGATGTCCAGGTGCAAATTGAATTGCTTGCTGAATGCATATTCTGCCGTGAATCCAATCCTGCTTGCAATACGTTTATCAATGATTGTTGTATCTGTGCCACAGCCTTGCCAATATCGCATTGATGCAATTATGTCGCACATTGCTAATTCTCTCGGTGATAGTGTGATCTTCATGGCTTCAGAATATTGTCAAGGTAATCCTTTGCCAACGCCAACCTTTCTACCAATTCCTGTTGCATTGCAACATCAGCCGGAACATTGATGATGACCATTCTGAATGCTTCATTCTCAATGCGTGGATCAAAACTGATAAAGTCACACGATGTGGCACCTGTTGCCAACATACAACCTTGCATCTGCCACAAATATTTCTTGTCGATGTCCTGGTTGATGACATTCTTCAGATGATTAGCTGTGTTGTATGGACATTTGATTTCAATCAGTTTATCTGTGTCCTTCACCTTACCATCTGGAGATCCACCGGAATAGTCTGATATTTCACAGAATCCAAGTTCTTCAACTTCACATCCTGTGCGCTTTTCGTATTCTTCTCTGGCCACAGATTCGTATTCGTTGCCGTGATCTAATGCGGCACCAAATATCTGGACACGTTGGCCTGTCAGCTTTTCTGCTGCTACTTCCATCATGTAGCTGATGGCTGTGCCACCGAAGATTTCATCCTTCTTCCTGCCTTTGGTCATCAAATCACCAAATCGTGATGCTGTGAACTTTCCAAGTCTGGCAGCAAACCATTCTTCAGTTCGCTGCAATTCGTTGTTTTCTTCAAAGATGTCCATGATTACTTGCTTTTCTTTGGTGTGAAATCATCTGATTCATCTTGGCCATACACGTTGTGTTGGTAGAATCCGGACAGCTTCAAACAGACACGTGATAGTGATCGTTTCTCTGCCATTGCCACAGGATACTTTTGCCGCGTGTTATCTGGTGCCGATTCTCCGTATGTTTCAACGGTTATGGTGTGACCATCTGGTCCGGCCATCTCGCCAATTGCTTTGATGACCACGTGCTTGCAGTCATCTGTCATGTGTACCATTTCGTAACGGACACGGATGCCACGATGCTGTTGAATGCGCTCAATGCCTTGCCGTGTGATTATGACAAATCCTTGTGGCGATTTGAAGAAATGGTCAGCAGTTAGGCCATTCTCTGTGGCCAACTTTTTCATTGTTTCTCGATCTGTGTTTTTCATGATCTTGATTATTATTGATTAGTGATTTCTGATTTTGTTTTCAAGGTGAGCATTGCCACATCTGATGTGAATGCCGTCCAATAGAAAGGCATTGTGTCTGATGGTGTGTGAACACCTTCGTGATGGTCATAGTCTTGGTCCCACAATGCCAACCATCTGGTCACTTCTCCAAGAATGTGACGATCCACAACAATCTGACTATCTGCAAAAATGATGATGTCATTCTTTGCCATCTGATTGATTGTGTCAATTCGTGTGATGATGTCCAGGACAACCATCTTGGATTCATCAGACAGATATGTTGTGTCTGATTTGTAGCAATCAAGCAATGATTCGTGCTTCATTTTTTCTCTGTGTTTATGGTGATTACTTATTGATTACATCTTCGTGAAATGCATCATCATCGCCACATGATTCGCAAACGCCAATCAATGCAGCTTGTTCGTGATGCTCTGAATAACCAACAACAGCCTGTGTCTGGCCACATTCACATCTGCATTGTGAATTGTTGGTGATCAATTGATAGCTGTGTTCCTTCAAAATGAACATAGCCTGTTCTTCTGTGCTTACGCAGTTTACTATTCTTGCCATTTCTCTCTGTTTTAAGATTATGGTGTGAAACTACAAAAACACGTTGATAACTTCCAAACAAATGCACAGAAAATTTCACACGTTGATACTAACGTGCTGATAATCAACAGAATAATTTTAACGACTAATTAACAGACAGCCACGTGTCATCGTCATCTGATTGGCTGCTGATGATGTGCAGATACATTTCTTCTGTATTGACCAACGTGTTGTGATAGGCATCCATTTCATCTTGAATGGCCTTGTTCCTTTCGCTGATTCGCCATAGAATGTATGCTGATATAATTGCCCAGAAGACAAGGACCAACAGCAGGACCATCGCAATGATCAGCAGGTTGATGATAGTCTGCATCACCTTACTTTGCCTTTAATGATTCGCAGATTGTCAACTTCAAAGTCACCGTTGTCATCAACACGAATGATGGCGAACCCGTGATTCCATTTGTTTACGGGCATGTAACCTGGATGCAATTCACATAGGCATCCTGTTGACCATGTTGTCACAACCTTGCCATCCAGATTGCTTTCTGAATGTTCTGATGTTTGATGATTATGCCCACAGATAACTGATGCTTTCGCTCTCATGTAATAGCCACGTGCAGGATTCACAGGTGAAAAAACGGACCTTCC
>Ga0208547_1000279_pt1 | contig 29300 bp, 36 predicted proteins | sample DEB08_DNA_5_FD_185501 | JGI IMG/M metagenome (GOLD analysis project Ga0208547, IMG submission 185501) | Aqueous microbial communities from the Delaware River and Bay under freshwater to marine salinity gradient to study organic matter... | ecosystem: Environmental > Aquatic > Marine > Coastal ...
GTTGCCTCGCTGAAGTCTTACCGGAAGGGGAGGAAGATTTACTATTCGCTCGCGGAGGTGAAGCCGATCATGGAGAAACTCATCTCCCGATCGAAGAAACCTGCAAGCCAACAGGAGTTGGAGAGAAAGAAGCTAGAGCTCCAATGCGAGAAGCTTCGCGTTGAGATTGACGAACGGAAAAAGAATCTGCTCCCGGCCGCCGAGGTTGCTAGACATTTCCAGACCTTCGCCGGCTCTGCTCGATCCCATCTTCTAAAACAACCCGGAGAGATTGCAGCGATTTTGGAGGGGCTCCCGGTTGCCAAGATTGAAAAGGAACTAGAGCGGCACAATCTCGGGCTCTTGGCTAAGCTCGCCGATACGGTCTACACATGATCTCGACCGGATTCTTCACAGAGTGGACGAGGCAAATCTGCCGGCCACCTGACAAGAAGCCAATCTGGGATTGGATGGAAGACAATCTTCTCTTCCGAGATTCTCCCTATGGTCAACGATTCAAAATCTCAGAGACTCCCTGGCTCAAAGAACCCCTCGCTTGCATTCCCGACAACGAGGTTCAAGAAGTTTGGATCAAGAGCGCAGCCCAGCTCGGGAAAACTGTCATTCTTCAAGGTGGAATTGCCTGGACTCTGGCCGAAGCTCCCGGGCCGACGATGGTTGTTATCGATACTCTAGATTCGGCGAAAGAGCTAGCGGAGGAGAAGATCAACCCAACTCTCGAAAGCTGCCCGCAGCTGCGGGATCAAATGCCTGATGACAAGGTCGGCAAGAAGAAACTGAAGATCAGTTTCCCTCAGGCCTCAATGCTCATCGGGCCAGCGAATAATTCATTCCTTCGTCAGAAATCCATTCGCTACCTGTGGTGCGATGAGTGCTCGAAGTACGGGGAAGGGAACATTCAGAACGCCAAAGCCAGAACCAAACGATACGCGAATCGTCGGCAATTCTTCGTCAGCACGCCGACAACAGACGATCATGACTTCGCCCAAGGGTGGCAAGGGGGCACTTGCGAGGAATGGTCCCTTCAATGCCAAGGCTGCGAGCAGCTGATCGTGCCGACGTTCAAAGATGTGATGGTTTGGGATGACGACGAGAAGACCAAGCCGAAAGGGAAATGGGATTACAAAGAGGTAAGGAAAACGGTTCGACTGAAGTGTCCCCATTGCGGGCATGAGCACACGCACACGCCTGAAGTGATTAGGCGAATGAATGACGGCGGAGGATACACGGTAACAAATCCCGAGGCCTCCGGAAGGGTTCGATCATTCCGGTTTAACACCCTCTGCTTAGGGCCCTCGATTGTCTCATGGGAAGATCTGGTCGAGGAGTTCCTGAAGGCGAAGTCACTCGCTCGTAAAGGATTCACTCAGCCACTTCAAGAGTTCCTGAATCTCCAATTGGCTGAGGACTGGAAAGCGCATGAGCATCTCGACGAGGACTTGATCACCTTCGACGACTACTCACCGGCTGATAAGTGGGAGCACGAGGCCAGACGATACATGACCGTCGATTGTCAGAAGGATCTGATTGATTTCTGGGTTGTTGTTCGGGCGTGGGCGAAGAATGGCGATAGTCGATTGCTAGGGTTCCGACGTCCTCGAAGCTGGGACGAGGTGGCTGAGATCGCGGCCGAGTTTGAGATCCCTCCCAATCGAGTCTTCGTCGATGTCCAGTACAAGCGCAACGACGTGATCACCGAGCTAGCTCGACGTGGATGGCATGGGTTCCAAGGGGAAGACAACGACTCGTTCCTTCACATCGAATCTTGGCCAGGGGGAGTCAAAAAGAAACGTTGGAAGATATTCTCTAAACCCACGGCTCAGAAGGGCATGAACCTTCCGCGAGCGCCTCACGTCTGGATGTGGTCCAATCCAGCAGTCAAAGACATTCTCCACAGGCTCAAGATCGGCAAGGGCTCGAAGTGGGAGGTTTGTGATCTTGGCACTCTTACGGAGGCCTACCAAAAGCAGATTAATTCTGAGCACAAAGTTGAGCGCCGGCGAGGGGGGAAGTCGGTGATGGTTTGGGAGAATTTCCGCGAGAATCATGCTTGGGACTGCGAATGCATGCAAGTCGTGGTCGCTACCATTCAGAAGCTCTACGGGACGGAGTAGGTAACCATTTGCCCTATTGGGTAGATGGCGAACGTCGCGGCGATTAAAGCACTCATTCGAACTTCATCGGACGAGTGGATCACTCAAAAGATCGAGGACCTCAGGGATGAGGTCTCCTCAGGGCGTGAATTCACGTCGATTTCTGAGGCTGGCAAGAGTCACTCCGAGGAAGCAAATCTTCCTTTGGATCTGGTGATTGAGGCCGTCATGGATGTGGCTTTTGAGCGGGGTTTAGCCGGCGCCAACAATAAGCGGAAAGCCCGAGCAACCTTCGTGACGTTTGGGTGATGTCTGGGCTAGTTGATCAACACGGCCGCCCGGTGCGCTCTGGCAGCTACTACAAGGGCACGACTCGAGGTCGATTCAGAGGTCCTCTGACGAATCAAGTTGTCGACAGTAGACAGACCCTCAATCGATATACACGCCACACGCTGTGCGGATATGCCCGGACCCTCTACGAGAACTACGGGGAGGTACGCGGCGCCGTCGATGACATCACTCGATATTCAGTGGGAAAAGGGATTCGCCCTCAATCTCAGGCTGGGGATCTCGCGGCTGAATACGAGCAATTCTTTCACCAGTGGGCTAAGGCCGCTGATCTCGGAGGTCAATTCAGTTTTTGGGGGCTTCAGAAGCTCGCTTCAAAACGGATGGACGTCGACGGGGATCTTGGTTTCAACATGGTGACGGGGAAGAACAACTGGCCATTTCTTCAGCCGATTGAAGGGCACCGTATCGAAAGCCCGGGCTCCGACGATAACATTCACGACGGCGTTGCCATCAATCCCGCAACTGGACGCCCCGCGGCGTATTTCGTCCGGCAGAATGAGACCCACAAGCGGATTCACGCCAAGAACTTCATTCTGATCTCTGATCCCAACCGCGTGAATCAATACCGCGGAGTCACGGCGCTCTCCCATGCCATCCAAGATGTTTGGGACACGGGCGAGATTCTCGACTACGAGAAGGTCGGGGTAAAAGCTCGGGAGGCAATCGGATTTGCTCTCGTGACTGAAGGCGGGATGATTGACGACGGAAACGATTTTATCGACGAGGAACACACCGCCGAAAAGACCGGCGATCTTCCTTGGCAGACTCTTCAAGCCGGATACATCCCACGCCTCAAACCGGGAGAATCGATCGAGGATCTTGCAGGCAACCGGCCGTCACCAACTTTTCAGGGATTCCTCGAGCTACTGATGCGGAAAACCGCGATCGGCCTCGGGATCCCGTTTGAGTTCGTATGGGATCCGACAAACGCGGGCGGGGCTACTCAACGAGCTGTTCTGGCGAAGGCCCAACGCAAATTCACCGAACGGGCAGATCTACTTGATGAGAAGTTCAATACGCGGGTGTGGGCGTGGGTGATTTCCAAAGGGATCGCGAGAGGGGACGTTAAACATTCCGAGGACTTCTGGAAGGTCAAATGGCAACACCCGAAGAAGATCACCGTCGATGTGGGACGGGAGGCCAAGGAATCCCGTGAGGACATCAAGCTTGGGTTGAAGACGCTGGCGGATGATGCCGGAGAGCGTGGCATTGATTGGCAGGAACTAAGGAAGCAAAGCGAAATCGAAGCCCTCGACTTGATCCGTCGGGCTAAGGCGATCGCCGAATCTGAGAAAATCCCTGTCGATTTAGCCCTTTCTCTTCTCTCCCAGCGAAGCGCCAACCCTCCGATCGAAGCCAAGATTATCGAGTAATGACACCGACTCTTCAAAACCGGATCCGAAACGAAGCTTGGAGCATAGTGCCGAGCTATCTCGACCTTTTCTCGGAGAGCATCGAGCAAGCCAAATCCATGGTCGGGGTAGTGGAGTCTAGCCCAAGTCAGATCGTCGAGGTGGTCGGCACTACGGCAGTGATCACAATTTCAGGCGCGATGGGCAAGCGTCTCGATTGGTTCGAAAAGGACTACATGGGAATGACTGACTACGATGAGATCGAGATGGCCCTCCGGGAGGTCTCGCAACTCGACGGGATTCAACGAGCCGTTCTCCACTTCGATACACCAGGGGGGAGCGTCACGGGCTGTCCGGAGCTTGGAAAGCTGATCAAGTCAATGAGCCTTCCGACTGTCGCCTTCACGGACTCGATGATGGCCTCGGCTGGATACTGGCTCGGCAGCCAGTGCGATCTGGTCTATGCGTCCGAATCGTCATCCGTTGGATCAATCGGCTGCTACATCATGCACGTTGACCAGAGTGGGTTCCTGGAGAAGATCGGGGTAAAGGTTTCGATGTTCAAAAAAGGGAAGCACAAGGCTTCATTCTCCCCGTTTAAACCACTCTCCGACGAAGAGAAGAAAGAGCTCCAAGCCTCAGCTGACAAGTGTCACGGCCAGTTTAAAGCAGCCGTTTCAGCGTCTCGGTCTGTTGATTCATCCGTCTTCGAATCGAAGTGCTACGACTCCGACGAGGCCATCGAGCTAGGCTTGATCGATGGGCACATCAACAACCTCACAGAGCTCCTTCAATTCCTGGGGTAGGTAACCATTTGCACAATAGGGTGATGGACTCAATCACGAACATCTCAGAAGCCAATCAGCGGATCGGCGCTCTGAGTGCAGAACTGAAAATTGAAAAAGAGGCGCGGACCGCTGCTGTTACCGACCTTGAGAACGCGAAAGCGTCGCACCAAGCCGAGCTTGATTCAGAGAAGACCAAGCATGGCGAGGAACTAACGCGGATCCAAGGGGAACATGCAACAACGGTGACCCAACTCAATGATCAGATTGAGGCGAAGGATTCCGAAATCACGGATCTCAAAGCGAAGGTCGACAAGCTCGAAGGCAACGCCCAAACGGCAGGCGAAGGAGCGGTGAACATTCTCAATCAAGTTGGGGGTGATGCACTCGAACCGGAACCAGCGGGTGGATCCAGCTCCGCCAAGAAGACGCCTGAAGAGATTCAAGCGCTCTACGAGGAGCAAAAGAAGATCCAAGGATCAGCTGAGAAGCACGCCTTCTGGGTGAAGAACATCAAGCCTTTCGAAAGCTAGGCCACGTCCAACCAATCGACTTAATCAAATTTTCAGCTCATGGCTAATACACTAGTAAACGTCAACGTCGCGCAGATCGCGGACAGAACGATGGACCATCTTGGTCTATCGATGTTCCCGGTCACAGCGATGGGGACTGATTTCTCTGATGAGATCAAAAACGAGGGAGAGAGCGTAAAGACTCGACTCCCTGGTTCCGTTACCGTCTCGAATCTCGCGAACGGTTACACACCATCCGATGTCTCGAATACCGGGGTCACAGTCAATCTCGATCAGTTCTGGGGGCCAGTCTTCGCGTTCACCGATTTGGAAGCATCGAAAGCGGGTAATGTGATGTGGTTGCGTGATAACTTTATTGAGCCGGCTGTTGAAGCTCTGCTCGACAAAATCATGCAGACCTTCTTCGAGTTGGTTGTTAGCGCGAACTACTCGAACAGCAAGGTGATCACCGATGCGAATTTCGATTCTGACGAACTCGCAACCCTTGGGGGCGATTTGACGACTCTCAAGGTGCCGAAAAGCAATCGCGCATTGATTGTGCCGCCGAGCTATTACACCGGATTGGTGAAGGACTCGGTGATCGAAGACATGAGCGCCTTCGGTGACAACGAAGCGATCAAGAATGGCGAGGTTCGCAAGGCTCGTGGGTTCCGAATCTACGAGTACGGAAGCATTCCAAACAACAGCCAGAATCTAGCCGGTTTTGTCTGCCACCGATCAGCTATGGCGTTCGCAGCTCGCGCAGTTGTTGACCCAACTCTGATTGATGGCAACGCTCCGGTCGGTGTCGAGAATCGGGTTGATCCTGTCACGGGGCTGCCGATCCAGTTCCGTGTCTGGTATGACGGAAACGCTGGTAAATTCAAGTTCTCCATGGGGACGCTTTGGGGCGTAGCCAAGGGGCAGGGCAACGGGCTGAAGCGCATCCTTTCGGCTTAGTAATCATCTCAGAGCAACACGCGGACCTATATGGCAAACTCACTTAACAACTTCAATCTCGCGGCAATCGCAAGAGACGCGATTAAGTATTTCGGAAGTGAGTTCTTTCCGGTCCGCGTGTTCGCTCGGAATTTTAGCGAGGAAATCGCCCAGGAAGGAGAATCAGTTCTGACACGTGTAGCAGGCGGGATGACTGCCTCTGACCTCTCTGGGGGTTACTCGACTGTTCAGGATGTATCCACTGAAGGGATTACGGTTAATCTCGATGCATTCAAGGGGCATGTGGCGGCCTTCAATGATTCTGAAATCTCCAAGGCCCGATCAGCAAAATGGCTGATGGAACAGTTCTTTGAGCCCTCCAGGGAGGCGACAGTCAAGTCTTTGGTTGATGATGCCTTCGCTTTGGTTCTCGCTTCCAACTACACCAACGCCACGACCAAGACGGACGCTCAATTTGATGCTGATGCTCTAGCGGACATTGGCGGGAACCTGACTACTCGGAAGGTTCCGAAGCTGGGGCGTTCAGCGATTATCAGCCCCGACTATCACACTGGCTTGATTCAGGATCTAAGCATTGTTGATAAGAGCGCCTCGGGAACTGATGAGCCAATCAGAGAAGGTCGAATTCAAAGGGCCCGTGGATTCAACATCTATGAATACGAGGGAATTCCGGCGAACGGAGAATATCTAACCGGAATCGCAATGCACCCTTCTGCAATGGCGATGGCTGCTCGCCCTGTATTCAAGCCAGGTGTTCGGCACATCTCCGTTGAAAACATGACCGAACCCAAGACCGGGTTGCCGTTCCAGTTTCGCATTTGGTATTCACCAAACGAGGGAGAATTTCGGATGTCGTGTGGATTCCTGTACGGAATATCCAAAGGCCTAGGAGCCTCGCTGGAGCGAATCAAATCTCAATAGTATGTCAGATCAAGTCATCTTTAATCGCAAGCCGAGCATCGCGATCGGCTATCTGCCTGACGGGACAATGGAGGTTTTCGCGATTGGCGATGCCTCCGAAACGCTCGATGCCTTCAAGGCTGAGCGAGCGAAGCTTGCGGAGTCGAAATATCAGTTAGTCGCTTGGTTTCGGAAGATGAAGTCCGACAAGTTCAACACGCTCCACGAGCCTCCAGTGGTGGATGTCAATATCGACATCTCAGAATTCGATGGCAAGGAAGTGGACCCGGAGCGAGTCGAACAGCTCAAGGCTGAAGCTGCCGAGGCCGCTGAGAAAGCCGCCGCCGCTATCGTCACTGGAGACCTACAACAAAACGAGGGTGACCCCGAGCCGCCATCTGACCCCGAGCAAGCCGACGAGAGCCAAGATTTAATCAACGACGAGCCCAATCCTGAACCTGAATCCAAGCCGAAGGGTAAGGGTAAGGGCAAGAAGTAGAGCCCGATAATCTCTTGTGGTGTGGCCGGTCGGTTTGTGGTTATCCGGCCGGCCTTTTTTTTGAATGAGCATTTGTAGAGTCACGAGTCTAGCATCTGGAATTCGCTTTCAGGCGAAGAGTGTTCCTGGTGTCTGGCGCAGGCTCGGTGAGGGTGACAGCATCGAGAACGGCGAGTCTCTAAAAGTTCTCGCAGGTGGTGCTCACTTTGGCGATACGGTCTGCCGGATTCAGAACCGAGTCAGTGGCGCATGGGCAGATGCGATCGCCATCACTCTTGATCTTGCCAACGGTACCAGCCACACGAGAACAGACAAATTCGTCATCACTGGAGACGAAACTGATTCCGCCGTTTCAGTCTCCCTTACTACAGCGATCGGGCACCTGAGCCTCAAACGAGCCCACCTAGCGCAAATTGCCGCAGAGAATAAACGCGGTATCACCTTTGAGTGGAATGACCTGTTGTGGTCCGGTGTCGTTTCTGAGATCAGCCGTGACAAAGAACCTGTCCAAGGTGGATTCCTCGAAGGAGCAGACGCTCGACTTGTCGCGAATCGCGCTCAGTTTGTTCAGGTGGGCGTAATGCCTGTCGATGGAAACCCAATCACAATAGAAGGAGATCGCTTTGCGATCACCGAGCTCGATGTTTCCGACACGATCTACACCTTTGCCCTGAGGAGGAACTCGAATGCCTAGCACGGGGATCGTCATTGATACGCGGGAGCACAACGCAGCGATGCGTCAATACATCCGGTATTCAAAGAGGGACCTCGCATTCATCGTCAACAAGAGAGGGATCAACATTGCCTTCATTGCCATGCGGAAAACTCCCGCGGCGACTCCGAAGAGAATCGAGAGAGACCTTCGAAAAAGAATGCCTTCGCCGGGACGAAAAGGTCGAGGACGTCCGCCGAGAGCGGCTCTCTTGATCGCCTCCGGCAGCGACAAGGCCGGACGAAAAGGAAAACCGACTCCCGGCCTCTACGGAAAGGACATGGCGAACGAGATTGAGAGCTTGATAGACCGCCGTCAACGCACGCGAGCGTACATAAAGAGCGGGTTCCTCAAATCGATTCGAGATCTGGAGAGAGGAGTTCCCGGAAGAGCTAGGCGACAACCGCGAAACGTCCAGAACTTTAGCCGTCAGCCAGGTGAGGGGAAGGTTGCAAAGCCAGGTTTAAACCCGACAGCCGAAGTGATCAACCACGCCACAAAGGCCCAACAGATCGCAGGACCAGCCCTTCAGGCAGCTTTGAACGCTGACGCGGCTGATATGCGCAGATTCACAGCAAAACGGATGCAGACGACAGCCAACAAGTTCAACCGATGAAGAGCCTAAGGGAAAAGATTGAGGCGGCGTTCAAAGCTTACCTGGAGCAGACGATCGAAACCGGAGTGTATCCCGGTCTCGGGGCCTTTGATGTGGAGTATCCAGCCACGATCTGCTCTTTCCTTGGAGGGGAGGATATTCACCCTGAGGCGAACACGATTTCAGCGGAGGTTTTGATCACGGTGATTAGTTCCGCAGATCCTGACACCGTTCCGAATGCTGCCGAGAAACATAACACTGCTTTTGGGAAAGTCGTGGATGCCTGCGAGCAAGACAATCTCGCAGAGAGCCTGATGGCAGCCGGAACGGACTTGCTGGTTAATGGGATTGAATCCACTACGGAGGAGTTGCCGGATATTGAAGCCGATAGTAACGAAACCCCGATTTTCACGAGCGGATACAAGGTGCAGCTGATCGCTGGCCACAACTAGAAACGATTATGCCTGAACGCCAAAAAGGAAAAGCATTTGCATTCGGTGGGCTATCCAAGACGCCGATTACGATCACCAACCAAGCGGGAACGCCTACGACAGTGCAAGCTGTGATTGAGACGTTTCCCGTCAATAAGACGGCGACGAACACTGATTTCACGGATGGAGACGGCGCTGTTGATGGCCGAATCATCACCAACAAGATCACCCGGGCCCCGTTCGAATTCTATGTGTCCGAAGATACGATTGCGAACAGCGAATCGAAAGATGCTCTCAACATCGAGGTTGGGGATAAACTGACTGTTGATGATCCGTCCTACGCTGAAGTCGACGATGGATCCCACTCCTTTATTGTGGAAGAGGTTGGTAAGACACGCTCTTTCGGGAAAGTCCGCTTGATCAACCTGACGGTCGGGGAATATGAGAACGACATCACGGGTGAAGCAACCGCTTAGTGAATGACTTTCTAGCCAGTCTAGCACCCGAGCCATTTCAAGTGCTCGGTCGACCGTTGAGACCGCTCTCGTATGGGCATCTCATTCTGTTGAATCGGTTCGGGCTGGATCCAATCATGGATCTCAAAGGTCTCATGTTTGCGGTCGAAATCTGCTCAAGGACCTATTCGGAGGGGCTAGAGTTTGCAACTGGGGTGTTCACCTCCATGGGGCTTAGGGAGCTTGAGAGAAAGGCCGCATCAACCATGGCCTGCGATGTGAGTTTAGCGATCAAGGCCTGGGCGGAATACATCGAAGCTGGCTACAACGAACCCGAGTTTTCTAAGAGCGACGAGCCGGTCGCATCAAAAAAGGGGGCTCCATTTCTGGCGCAGCTCCGCTGTTGGTTGCTCACCCGCTGCAACTACAGTCCGGACACGATAATGGACACTCCATACTCGCAGTGCCTTTGGGACTACGGAACATCGATCGAAGAATTGCAAGGGTTCGGGATTGTTGGCGAGAGACACCGAGCTATTGAAGAACTTCTGAGGAACTAATGCCTGGATTCACGCTTAGAGGGAAAGTCCAGCTCGACGGCAGTCAGTGGAAGTCCGGATTAGACCAGGCGAGCCGAGAGGCTGATAGATGGTCAAACAGCGTGACGTCAATGATCAAAGGACGTCTCGCAGCGGCCTTTGCTGTGGGGGCGATCGTTCGCTCAGTTACCGATTCACTCGACCAGGCTGGACGCATTCGCGACAAATCGAACTCCCTCGGGGTGTCGACGGATGTTTATCAGCAGCTTGAATTCGCCGCGGAGCAAAGTGGGGCAAGTATCGACAACATGGCGGCCGCGATAAAGCGATTGGGCGTTGCTCAGATCGATGCCGAGCGGGGGAGTAAGGATATTATCGAGACCTTTGAAAGATTGGGAATCTCGACCAAAGAACTCAAGAAGCTTAGCCCAGATGAGTTGTTCTTAAAGGTCGCCAACATTTTCAAGAATAGGAGCGGGGGCCCTACCGATATTGCCGATGCTCAAAAGGTTCTAGGGAGATCTGGGAGCGAGCTTCTGCCCGCGTTCAGGGCGGGGCTGGGGGCCTCAGCTCAGCAAGCCGTGGATGCTGGGGTGATCATTCCGAACGATGAGGTCTTGAGACTTGCAGCTGCCTCGGACCAGAAGACCACGCTTGAATTCAAAGCTCGAGCTGCCAAGGCAGGTGCTGCAGCGAGTTCGATTGAGCAGGTTTCGAATCCCTTCGGTGTATTCAGACAGCTCGGGTCGATATACGAAGATGTTCGCGAAGCCCTCAGGGAGTTTCGGGAGCATCGTCGTGAGGTTCTAGACGAGCAGCGAGCGGCCCGAAAAGCTGCTGAAGAGACGGCCGAGAATACCCAAGTCCTCAGCAGGTAGCCATGGGAACTCCAAGATACAAAGGAAACGTAAGCGTTCGGCAGGTTCACTTCTCGCGTGTCCGTGATGAGGTCAATGGTTGGGTGACGACGATCAAGTATCGAGGGCTCTTGGAATCGATTCTTGTTGCCCAGGAAACTGATTTCTACGTCGAAGGAGCCTCTCACACTCAAGCCACTCAAGCCGGCGATAACAAGCAAGATGCTTATCTCACGGTGATCTTCAACGCCAGGAGTCAAGAGGACGCCGCGGCCGCGGATCCAGAGGTGAACGAGTTCTCGAACACTTGGACCTATGGGGAAGCAAGGGAACAGGTTGAGCTCCAGAGGCTTCCCAAATATCAGGTCCTCGAGGACGTTTCGGCTGGCTATCTCGAGAGAGTCATTCAAGCCGTGGAGGCCTACAAGGGAAGGGTGGCAGCGGCTATGGCTTCAGATCCACCGACCGCCGACAAGGACAAGGTTTTCCTTCTCACTGACTATATGGATCCACCCGGGACCACTGATCAGATCACCCTCGCCGACGAGCTCGCGAAACTCTTGGTCTCTGGTCAAACTACCGGTGAGCGGGATCGATACGCCATTCGGAATGTGCGGGTTGTCCCCGGCAATTCTTCGCTGACGGCAGACCATGCTCACGTTAATGAGATGTGGTCGAATGATAACCTTGTTGCGGCGGTCAACGCGACTGCTGATGCCATCACTCAGCGGAACCTGATCGGCGATCTACACCAGTTTTTTGATGACACCTATTGGTTCAAGGGAGCTCCCCAGATCAACGAGATGTCTAACGGCCGCTACGAGATCGTGAGTGAATTCTTGAACTACCATCCGGATGAGCCTGAGGTCACTTATAACACGATCTTCTCATGATTCGGCTTCGCAAGCTCGCTCAGTTTAGCCCCCAGCAAATTCTTTACACGATCAACGCTTTAATTGATCGCGTGTCAGCTTTGGAACCAAGAAAGGCGCCCGGCGTGAAGAACTCGGTCACATCAAAGGGAGTATCTCAGTCAGCTGTTGTGAGCAGATCCACGCGCTCGAGCGGGACGTCCTCTTCCTCTCCGAACCGTTGGGGGTAGGTAACCATTTGCCCCATTGGGTAGAGAGTTTTATCTATGGCATCGAAAGATTTTTTAGCCTTCGGCACTGACGGTTCGATAAAGTCCCTCGACGGGAAACTTGTTCGAAATCATGGCACCATCGTTGATGCCGCGATGCTCGCTGCCATTCGGGCCACGCTTGGTGTTCCGGCGTCCGCTGAGGGATTGGTTCCTTCGCAGAATCTTGCTGATTTGGAGAACGTAGTTACTGCGTTAGTGAATCTCGGTGTCTACTCCAAGGCCGATGTCAACGACCGAACCAACGCGCGGCAGCCTGCTAATGGGGTGTATTACAACGGCTCTAGTTCTTTCCATTCCATCAGCCACGCTTCGGCCTTGGACTTTGGAACAGGGGATTTGACTGTTGCTGTTCGCTTTTGGTTGGATGCGATCCCAACATCTGCGATGACTTTAGTGACATCTCGCGGGGCCGGATCGTCAGGTTTTCAGGTCATCGCAGGCAGTTGGGGTGGTGTTGATGCTTACCTGAGCGACGGGACCAACAGCGTAGGGGCAAGCAACGATGGAAACTCCCTTCGGGTTGGGTTGAATACGGCTGTTGTTGTCTTTGACCGCAGCGCAAACTTGTCTCGTTACGTCAACGAGGAGCTGACTGGAACAGAGGATTCTTTGACATCTGTAACGGGCAGCGTGACGAGCAGTCAGGCTGTTACAATTGGTAAGCGAAATACATCTGAATATTTTGATGGATACATTTCTGAGCTATTAATTCTCAACAGGGCAATGTCTTCTGCTGAGGCGTTGCGTTGGGCAATCGATGGCGGGGTTCCTGTCGCCGACCAATCCGCAACAAACGCAACCCAGACGAGCGGGACGCTCACCTCAGGGGCTCGGTATCGAATCGACACCTTTGTCTCTGGCGACGATTTCACCAATGTTGGTGCCGCATCGAACGCAACAGGTGTTGAGTTTGTAGCGACTGGCACTACACCGACAACTTATTCCAATGGATCTACTCTGAGAAGTATCGGGGGCGTGGTCCAACTCTTTCCAGAGAACATCGAATCCGATGGCTCAATCGTAGACGCTAGCTCTAATGAGCTGAACGCGGCTGCGACCAACGTAGCCCCTCTGCGAACGAAGCCGCAAGTCAGCGGGACGTTTACTCCCCAGCTTTATTTTGGGGCAACACTTCAAACAGTGGGATCTGCTGTGGGCTCTTGGTGGAAAGACGGGGTCAATCCTAAGATCATCAACTATACGCTGAGAATCAGCGCTCCGTCAGCGGTAACTGATGTGGGGAACGCGGTTGTTTCTGCTTTGCCGTTCAACACAGCGAACGACAGTAACAAGCAAATGGTTCAGAAACTCTTGCTATTTAATGGGACTGGACTCACCGGGGCTGCTTTGGCTGGGTTGAGCATCCTAAATACTGATGATGTAAATCTCTACCAAACAACATCAACAGGTCTTACTCCGTTGACGAATGCAGACTTCACCACATCTAGCGTGATCTATCTCACAGGCACAATCGAAACAGCCTAAACTATGAGCTCTCAAATCAATAACGCAATCGGGCTAGTCAATCAGCTAGCAGCGCAAGCCGTGAACCGTGCGCCTGGCAACAAGCTGCACAAGGCGTTGACCAGCGAAGACCCTGACGATCAATCGCCACTAGCAATCCTAAAGGCTCGTAAGATGCTAAACAGCCCTTTAGATGAGTCCGCCATCCCTGGCATCGTCGCGGCTATCGGGGCGGAGATTGACGCATTCAACGACGCCGTGGTGATTTCCAAGCCGACCTTGGAAGAAGTCCAAGCAATCGTTGGCCCTGCTGACTCTGAGTAGACGGAGTTAAAGAAGATTCTCACTAGTCACAAGAACACAGACTAAAAGGAAGAAATGAGACATACACTCAAGCTACTATCGGTCGCGCTGATTGCCGGCCTCGCGTTCGGATCCACCGTAGGCTGCAAAGCTGGCCGGGTCCATGAACTCAATAAAACTGTCACTACATACGCTCCTGACGGTAGCGTGGCCGCCGTCGATGAGATGGATTTTGAATCTGGAATCTCTGCCTGGAACATGAAAGTCAATCTGAACGAGATTGAATTCAACGAGTCCTTGGGTGATGGCAAGGTATGGTCAAGCTCTGGCTCCGCTGATAGTGCCGCTGGATCTCCCGAAACGAGGCTATTCCAGACGCTTGAAACGCTCGGAGCGATCTACAGAAACGTTCCTATTCAGCAGCCTCAAGACGATCTTGCCAACAGATTGACCAGAATCGAATCGATACTAGCGAATCAAGCGAATGACAGCGAAGACGACGGGCCGGATCGTGCCGATCAACCAGGAACGATTGCCGCGATCCCCAGTTCTGATGGTGAACCACCCAACGTCGTTATCTTGACGCCGGAACAGCTCGCCCAGCTCAACTATCTCAACAGTCTCCGCGACTCGCCGCCAGCCCCTCCCGGAGATAGTCAATAGTTGAGAAGCCATCACTTCGTTACCTCTCGCGTGGATCTACGGATGTCACGCGGGAGGTTTTCCTAGATCCAAAAGTATCTTGCCCGCGTTAAATGAATGAGCGAAAAACCTGCCGAGATCCCTCATCAAGTTTTTCGCGAAGCATTCGACCATTCTCCGATCGGTGTTGCTGTTGTTGGGCGAAACAATGAATGGATTTACGTCAATGAAGCGTGTGCTGAGGCTTTTGGTTACGCACTTGCGGAATGGCCCCACAACCGAACGTGGCGGGATTTCACTGTCGACAAAGACATTGACGGAGACCAGGCATCAGCCGATCCCTGTCTACAGAGGAACGGCCCTGACGGATACCGTCTTGATAAGCGCTACCACCGTAAAAATGAAGGAGAATGGTTTTGGGCGAAACTGATAGTTCACGTTGTTCGGGATGAAGAAGGAGAATTTCTCTATTTTGTATCGTACATCATCCCCAAAGAGCGGCCAGCTTTTCAGGCGGCCTTGTTTGCTTGGGCCCTCAAGCATTGGAAGCCGGTTGGGGCTTTCGTCACTTTCGTTGTCATTGCACTCGGATGGGCCTTTGGATTCGTGAGCGACGAGAAATTTAAGGCACTGAAAGAAATTCTTTTTTGATATGCCAGAACAAGCGCTAGCTCTTCGAGAGCACGACAAGAACCCTGAGAAGATCACGGACAACATGACCACGTTGACCGCGACTGGCCCAGGCAATGGGTTTGCTATCCCTTACGCGAAGCTTCATCTCGTCTATATCCACAACGCGAGCGGCGGCTCAGCTGGTGTCACGATCAAGATGGTCGCTCCTACTGCGTTCTCAGATCGTGGGGTTTCCGTCTCTGATGAATCAGCAACCATTGCTGATGGTGAAACCTTCTCCTGGTTCCCAAACTCTGCCTTCAAGAATTCCGATCAGAAGGTTGTGATTGAGGCGGACGTGACGATCCAAGTCAAAGCTCTCAGTCGCTGGACGGTCAACTAACGTGTGCCGATTGCCTACACCAGAGCGCCGACAGTTTCAGTCGGGCAGGCGATAACGTCAGTTGATTACAACAAGCTCGCCGACGCTTTCAATGATCGGCTCAAACATGGCGTAGCTGATCCCACTTGGCGGCTATTCTGGTATTCTCACGCTCTCATCCGAAACCTTCGAAACCCTGATGCCGGTTTCAACCTTTGGCCGGCTGAAGATGAGTTCTGGAAGTTCTATGGGCACATCAAGCACGACGCCGGTTTGAACTGGCCTGTCGCTGCCGCAGGAACATCTGAAGGGGTAAATGTTTCGCAGCCCCTAGGGGCTTTCATTTTCGGTCAAGAGCCCTCGCTCTATGATGAGCCTGGCCGGATGAACTACGATGGCAGCGAAGGCACAGGAATTGACCTGGACCCAATCCCTTCGACGCCTCTCGATTTCTGGGAGCTTGGAAAGACTCAACGAGGCGTCACAAACGCCACAGGCTCAGACCTCACGAACGCGAATGCACTTGTCGCGGCTCAATCTCACGGACCCATTCAATACGGCCGCAATCAATACTATCTGAAGGGATACGGTGGGTTCTTCTCAACCGCCAACAACGATGGGTTCTGTGCTGATGGTGTTCATCTCGAGGTTGACCCGATCTTCACGAATATTGCAGAGGACAAGGCATGCAACTATTTGACCTGTCCGGAGTCTTCGCAATCCTCCGATGCTGACTGTCCGGGGCTGGCTAAACCGATTCGCGGATGGTCCCAAGGGTTCACTTCGTATCTGCTTTATCATTGGGACGGTTCAATCACTCATCTTCCTTTCGATGAGTTTTTCGAGGGGCCTTATTCTGACAACGCTCAACTCGGGCGGCGACACTCTGAGCAGCTGCAGCAAACGCTCAACAAGTTTGTCAGTGGCTTTCGAGGAAGTGATGCGCAGCGGGAGGCGATCGACTACAACGTCTTTGGGACGGGTTTCGACTTTCAGAAGTTCCTAGAGACTCAATACTATCTCGCGCCAGCCTATGGAACCGCGACGGGTTCCGGAGGATCTCTCGAAGCGGTCTATCCTCAGTTTGATTTTCCCGCGGGAAGCCCTGCTGGTACCTTCGGCGTTTACAATGCGTCGACGACGTACGCCATCCATAGCGGCTTCGTGCTCTCCAAAGTGATCGCGGTAGGGGATCCGATCACGAGCGAAAAGAATTTTGAGGTCTATCTCGATGATCAGCTGCTGACGACTCTCACGATCACACCTTCAAGCGATGAGGCGATGTTTTGCTTTCCGAATCCAGCTCGGGGAACGGTCAAAATAAAGTGCCTCGAGGAGATCGCCGCCAGCGGCGAGGACGTGTTCGTTGAGATCGCCGAGATTCTTGAATACAAGCCCGACGTCAACGACGCCTATGCCTTGCTTCGGATGGCATCGACAAACGGCGCCAGCGGTGCGGAGGGGCTCGGAAACGACGAGACAGATCCGGTCAACATCTCCGATGACTATTTTTCTTACGGGATGGCCCACAATCCCACTCACACGGAGATTCCCGCACAGTCGCACATGAATAAAAATCCGATCTGGGAAACCGCCAGACGGATGATCAACGACCGGCAGCGAATGGCCGAGCGGACACTGCTCAATGGCTACGAGGTCAGCGGAGGGAAATCGATTCTCTACTTTTCGCGCAATCCTCGAGGGGTATCTAGCCTTGATGTCTTCGAAGGCATCGCACCTTCGACAGAGGCGATCGCGAGCGGAAGCATCCGCGCTGGGGTGAAATACAAAGTGGAGCTCGCTGGGGGAGGGGATGTGACCTACGACGGCACGACCTACTCAACGGATGGGGAAACGTTCACTGGTGTCTATGGGGTTCCGACCTACACCAAGACGGGTTCACCGACAGTCAGAGAGTATGAGATCATCATCTCTGAGGCTCCAGAAGCGGGTGAGACGAACGAATGGTTGATGTTCATGAACACGACCATCTACGAGGACCGGGAATCTTCCATCTACAAGCCGGAGGCCTTCGGCGATGTTCTTGGGTTTCTCGGCGATCGATGCACGTTCCAGTCTAAGTGCTGGAATCAGTTGGACACGAAGTTTACCCGGATTCGTGAGCATGTGGCCTACGGTGCGCGACCAGTGATCCGCACTGAGAACCCGAGCGGCTACCGTTACCTTGAGAACAGCGACGGCTCCTGTGATTGGGAGGAGGGCGGCAACAGTCTGATCTCTGCCGACAACGGTTTGTGTGACAAGACGAGCGATGACTGCGAGGGCTCAATCAAGCACTACACCAGCTGCCAGATCTACAAGCCTGACTATCAGATCGAGAGCGTGACTCTCGACGACTCCGGAAATGTGAAAGTCCAGTTAACCGGGCGGCTGCAGACTGAGCTCACGGGCGACATCGCCAACACGCCAGCGGCGAGAACGACAGCCATAGATTCCTTAGACATTCGCACCGATGAAGCAGCAATCCTGGAGTATCTGAAGTACGGCGACGATGGAACTGATTGCGTGGTCCGTCCTGGCGACGTGGCTCCTGATGCTGACACAGGTAGTGGGTTCTGGTTGGGTGACTTCAACGGTTCATGCTTTCCGCGGTTCTATTTCACCAAGCTGATCCCGAAGGTCTACGAGGACGGGAATTCTACAGTCCAAGACACCGACACCCGGGCCACCGTCGATCATTTCCAATGGATGGAATACGTGCTTCGCGCGATCTGCGAGGGCTACGTTGATAGTAAATCGACAATCGAGCAGCTCTGTGAGCAATGCGACGGTGATTTTCCTGATCCATGCACGACGGCGCGGAAGCTCTATGATTACAAATGGGAGGATCTCAATGATCAGGCGATGGGGAGACGGTGGCAATATTTCTTGCCGCTCAAGGTCCGTGATGATGGGCAACGAGGGCATGGGCCCCTACCGAACACGATCATGTATGCCGACCATTTCAACCAGTTGGCGAAGTCGGTCAATTTACTGACCAGGGCGCGGATCGATCTCCCGGTTGCATTCTCGCGGCGTTCCGTGACCTACACGGGCACAGGGGCTGCGACTCTCGATAACTCTGAGGGCAATAGTGACAGCGATCAATTTCAAGATTCAGTCACGGCTCCAGGTGTCACGAGCGGGGCTTCGTTCGGAGCTTGGACAACCGACATCAGTGCTGAGGCAGAGTGGCGGGTCACTTTCCAAGATGATGGAGCCGGCACGACGGAGTTGATCGCCACACGGACCGATCAGGAATACAAGGCTACACTCGGTGAGCTTCGGCAACATGCGCTTCCCGATGACTTGGCCACACTCCTCAACACGAACAATCAGTTTGGATTCCTGGCAGCCAAGCAGACCGGACGGCAAGAGACCGAGCGACAGAGCGCAACTGGTCCAACTGACGAGCCACCTTGCACCGGGAAGCCTTTCGAAGATCCATCCAGCACCTATCACAAGTTTGTCGAGGTCGGAACCGATGACGATCACGAGTGTCTTCTGATCACAGCCGGCACGCTCATAACCGATCCTCCGCCTGTGAATGACCTTTACTGGTACACGGACGGCAGTTGCACAGGTGTCAACTTCTCAAAAACTGTCCTCGTTCCTCAGCAAGGGGCGGGCTTTGTGGAGGTGCCGCTAGTCTGATGCCTGCTCCCGGTTCGCCAACGATGTACAAGGATGCGACCTGGAATCGGATCCGGTTCTATTGGTCGGCTGTCACTGGCGCCACAGGGTATCGACTCAGGCGGAAACCAAATGGAGATCCAGATTCGAGCTTTGTTCTGATCTACGACGGCGACGGGCTGGAATACTACGATTTTCCGGTTGCTCTCGACTACACATCAGCCAGCAACCCTTCCCGAACGTGGCATTGGGAGCTTTGGGCATACAACGACGATGGGGAGAGTGCGGGCTCATCGTTTTCAATTCACAACATGGGCAGCGTGTCGGACGCCAACGTCAACACGATGGAGCTCTTGCATCCATCTTACAACGACGGATCCGACAAGTCTGCGAGCTACTCCGACATTGCCAAAAGCGGCACTGGAGGGGCGACAGATCCAAGCGCAAACGAGGCAGTTCTATTCAATGACCAGCTCTGGACAAATTCAATCTAAGCGAGCTCGCGCGGGAAATCGGGTGTTCAACCGGGCCCAGGAGATGCCGGCTTTTATTACTCAGGTGCGGAACGCTGCGGGGGCAGTTGGGCGAGCTGCTAAGACTGGACTGAAGAAGCCGGCCAACGTTGATCAGCGGTGGCTCAAGTGCATGAGGTGCCCACTTTTTAACCACGTCAACGGGCGATGCCCGCAGTGTGGATGTCGGATGAGATGGAAACAGAGACTCGCGGGCGAGCATTGCCCGATCAACCTATGGTGAACAAATGACAGAGATCACACGAATGAAACTAGAGGCGGTCGATCGCCTCACCAAGAGCGCCCAGGCGCTGTCTGAGATGCGGAAGGTTGTCGACATGAAGGACCCGAACGGGCCCGACAATGCCAACCACATCAATCAAGTGATGGCCAACACGGCGACGAAGATCAACGAGATCGTTGAAAGCATCGACATTGATGCTGAAGCGAAAGCGATTGCCGACGGTGCAAAGGGCTAAACCCAGAAAGCCCCACAGCAAGCCCAGCATCAAGGCGGATAATGGTCTGCTCTGGTTCTGGGCGTACTTTCACAAATTCAACGGCTATGGCGATCTTGCTCGCTATCTGGTCGCTGAATTGATCGATCTAGTCCCGTTGGCGATTCAGACGGATCCGGCATTCTACGACCAGATGCGGGAGCAGGGATGGTGGGACCACGTTCGATCGCCAGCCATCCGGAAAGGTCCGCACCTGTCGCTTCAACCTACATTCTCAGAGATGCTGAAACCGCGGGGCGAGGGCTCCGCAATGTTCACGATGTGTGAATGCGATCGACTTCTGCCGATCTGGTGTCGGCGCATGGATGAATTCGACCTTGTGATCGTCCCGAACAACGAGAACGCGATGCAGTATCGGGACATGACTAAGACTCCGATCGTCGTAGTCAATCAGGGGATCGACTTTGAGCACTACCATTGGAAACCGTTTGAGAATCGTTCTGTGTTCCGCTTTGGGACAGCCGGCCATCTCGGTCACGGAGCGACACGGAAAGGACTCTTCCGTGTGGTGGACTGGTTCAGGGAGGCTTTTCCACCTACCGTTAGAGATGTGCGTCTCTCGATCAAACTGAGTCGCGGCTTTGAAAAAATCGACACTCACGGTGATGAGCGGATTGAGCTGATCCCGGATGACCTCTCGACACAGGAGCTGGCTGATTGGCATCACTCGATCGACGTTTATGCAGATGGGAGCACTTACGAAGGGTGGGGGATGTTTCCGTGTAATTCGCTGGCGTGCGGTCGTCCGGTCATCGGCGTCTACTATGGAGGCCACAGGGAATACTTCAGGTACGGAAATCACATCCCGATTGGCTACAATATCGAGCTAGCAGACGAGAAATATCAGCACCTTGAGGGAGCATGGGCGATCCCTGATCGGCTGGACGGAATCGAGGCAATGCGCTGGTGCTACGACAACCCCGGAGAGATCCGAGTGATGGGGCATCGTGCGGCGCGGTCCGTAGAGCATCTGACTTGGCGAAAATGTGCTGAGGGCGTAATCGCTGAAATGCGAAAAGCTGCGATAATCCGCCAATAAATCGTCAATAGGCTTTTAGCGTTTCGGGAAGCAGGAGGGCGCCTAACTTTCGTAACTCGTTAATGTACAAGTACAAAAAAATGGAGCGAGTGAAGAGATTCGAACTCTCGACATTCACCTTGGCAAGGTGAAAACGCTAGTCTCAGCCCAGAGACATACTTCGCTCAATAATAGATAGACGATAGCCGGTAAGTCTTTCTCAATAAGCGGTTTAGGAGGTGGCCGTATTTCGACCTTTAACCGAATCGTCCCGCACCAATTACGCAGAAAAGCTGTTTACATCCGCCAATATTCTGCCAATATTTTGGAATGCCGAGGATGAGAGAAGTCTTGATTAATGGAAAAGATCAGCGCATAGAGGTGGATTTTGGTGTCATCGAAGGGAAGCGACGCCGGTCATTTCACAAGACCAAAGCCGAAGCCAAAGGCGCCATCGCGATCTTTAAAGAGGACCAAGCGGAATCGGCTGCATATTGGGCTGAGCTCCCAGCCCGGCAACGGATCGACACCGCCAAGACTCTCCGAGCCATCCACGCAACCGGCACGACGCTGAAGGAAGTCTGGGATTTCTATCAAGAGCGGCAAAACGCCAAAACCGGGGTGACTCTCGCCGACGCGATCAGAGAATGTATCGAGGCGAAGAAGAAAGGCGGGATGTCCGATCGATACATCGGCGAGATCTCGAACTATCTCAGGCAGTTCGAACTAGATCGAGGCCAGTTGGATGTCGCTGACATCACTCCCTCGATGATTGATCAGTGGTTCGCTGGCCGTAAGGAGGCCCCAGCGACTAAGCAGACGGGAATGCAACGCTTGTCCGCTCTGTTCTCGTTTTGTGAGCGCCGGCGCTACATCACTGAGAATCCACTCAAACGCGTTGAGCGGGTGCGGGTGCCTCATATCAAGCCCGAGATTTTAAGTGTGGCTGAGTGCAAAGCTCTCGTTGAAGCTGCGGCTAAGATCGACAAGGGGATGTTGACCTATCTGGGGCTCGCGCTGTTCTGTGGCATTCGCCCGGATGAGGCGAAGCGGCTCGACAAGAAGAAGGATATTCAGCTTGAGCGCGGGCTAGTCTTCTTGGACGCCGAGAAGTCGAAAGTGCGGAATCGTCGCATTGTGATGCTCACGGAGCCCGCCAAGCGATGCATTGAGGCAGGCGGGCCAGTTCCGAAGTCGAATTTCCCGAAGCGATTCAAGGCTCTCCGAGATGAGGCGAAGCTGAAGAAGTGGCCGCACGACGCTTTGCGGAAGACGGCCGCTAGTCACTTCTACAACTTGTATGGGATCGACAAAGCGGTTGAGCAGCTCGGGCACTCAGCCGGTGTCATGCTCAATGTCTATCGGGAGATTGTTTCGAAGGAGGAGACTGAGAAGTGGATGGGGGTTATCGCTTGAGCGCCTTGATCTCCTTCCGCACTTCCTCGAATCCGTTGTAGGTAACGATGATCAAGATGCCAAGGAGCAAGCCCACGGCTCCACCGAAGACCCATCCAAACGCGAGGCCGCCGAGAATAAGAAATACAACCGACAGTTTGAAGAGAAACTCCATAATTGTCATTGCTCCTTTGGCTCCTTGCTTCGCGGCCATAGCTCCGACCTCAGCAGCGGCGCCGAGAGTTTCTCCTGCAACGTTCGCCGCGTAAGAGAATTGTTCTTTTCTGGCTCTGGCCCGTTTCTCTTTCTCTTCGAGCTGACGAGCCTCCAGGTCGTAGAGAATAGTTTGCTTCTCGCATGCAGGGCAGACCACTTCCTGACCCTCAATTCCGTCTTCGAATTCAATGGGAGTCGAGCAATGATTACAGAGACATCTCATCATTAGAGTATTCGCCAAGAATTCGCAGATCTTACAAGAAGTTATTCACATAGACAGGATTTGTCCTACCCTCCTTGAGATGATCACGGCGTCCTAATTGGTAGGAGTCGTAATCATGGATCAAGATCTGCCCCCCAGGCTCAAAGCGTTCTTCCTTCGGAGATATTGCCGCAGACGCCCATTCAAGACTCTCCAGGAACCGACATTCATCACGCATCGGAGGCGGGCCACGGTTTTTCTTGGATCCAAGTTTCGCGACAATTTAAGGCTGTGTCGCTACCTCAAGAACAGGGGATACACGATCACGCTGAGGCGGAAGCCGATCCCAACCTTTAAAGTGCTTGATTCAGCGACTGGCGAGACCTTGAAGTTTTCCTGGTCGAAACGATCGATGACGGGCTTCGGTAATTACTGGTGGAACTAAAAAAAACCTGCGGTATTTCGCAGGTTTGAATAGCTTGAACTTTCCGAATTGAATTGTCTCAACGAGCTTGAAGTTGACCAAGTGGTGACGGAGTTTTTCGCTCTTCCCCCGTATATGCCACCGGGCCGTTCTTGGTTTCAATTGCGCTCATTCTTTGTTGAAACCGGCGAGTAGATTTTGAGATGTCATCATAGATTTTCATCCTCTCCATCACTTTCTTGCTGCTTGGCTGGTTGATCTTCATTTTCGACATCTTTGGCACTTGGTGTTCGTTTTGGGTCAGGCAATAGCTCATCAAAGAACGATTCTGTCAAGAATTGAACGAAGCAATTCTCAGGCCGAAGATAAGTCTTGCTCAGTTCTTTGAGGGCATCTCCGATGCTTATCAGTGCTGGGCTAGGGGTGGAAACTGAATCGAACAGGTCTTCGGCCTCTCTCTTGTCGATTACGCAACTATGTGATGGGTAGCCAGTTATCAGTTTTCCGATTGTTCCTTCTTTGATGTTTGAGCGACCAAGGCGTTCTCCATAGTCTTCGGCAATTCGTATAGACCGATGAATCTCGCCCAGCCGAATGGGATCCATTTGCTGGTAGATTTTGCCCATCATTCCGGTGGAGAGCTGCGCGGAAATATCTGCCGCCATCCTTGTTGAGAAGGCTAGTTCGGGGTCGAACCGCAGATTGAAAAAGGTTTCTCTGAATAGTTTGATCGAGTTAATCTTTAGGAATTCCAGGGACTCGATCGGGGTTAACCCTGACGTTCTTTCACCTACTTCGTCGGGTTTTCTAAGTTGAACATCAAGCGGGCCAAGTTCTGCGTGCTGATTCATGATGATTTCGTCTGCTCCCAGTGCTAGGAGCGTGCCGGCGCTCGCGCAGACGCCGTTGACGAAAAGGTAGAATCGACCTGAGCCGTTGTGTGCGTTGCTGTAATTTGCTTGGATCTCTCTCGCAATCCGGTAGGCCACATGAGGGTCGCCTCCGTACGTAATAAGGTGTAGAACGACGCTGGATCGGCTCCTCTTTTCAGCTACCAAGCGGATAATCTCGTCATCGTAGGGCCTCTTGAGTTCGCCGAAATAGGTGATGTAGTCTGCGTCGTATTTCTCCTGAGCTTCCCGGAGAGCTTTCTTGTAGTCTTCTCTTAATTCACTCATCAATGGTCTCATTGGAGTATCCGTAACAAATTCCCGAATCTTACAAAAAATCTACTTTTTCTTCGGCTTAGTCATATCGACGTCGTAGACCTCGTCGTCGTCATCGTCTCCAAAGGTCTCCTTCATTTGCTCGTCCAGGTCTTGCATTTCTGCTTCGAGCGAACCTGGTTTCGGGCGTGCCTGCCGTTCTCGGCGCTTCAAATCCTGGCGTAACAGCCAATTTAACAGCTCTTCAGGGCTCTCTAGATACTCCTCCTCCATTAGCCGCTTAGCGTGCTCTTGGACCTTCTCATTCCCGATGATCTGCATCGAGCGATAGCCGGGTTCGAAGGGGGCTTTTGCTTCCTGTTGGGGCTCATTTACTCGGTATTCGCGGTGGTATTCATGGAAACTGAGGGGAGAAGGCAGGGATGGGTCGTCTGATTCGCCAGTTAAGTAGTTTTTATTGATGTTTAGTCGTGCCGCGATTTCTAACAATTTTTTCGGCGCAGGCTCGTTTGTTCCTTTCTCCCAATGAGTGACCGCTGGAGGTGTAACACCTACAGCTACAGCTAGTTGAGATTGAGACAGTCCAAGGCCCTTCCGAGCATTCTTCAACCGTTCTCTAAAAATCTCACGATTCATGGTTGACAGCTTAGTAAGTTGAATTTATTCATAAGTTATCAAAATTAAGCCAGCTATGAAGCCAACCCAGACAGTCTATCGGCGCGGAGACCGCAAAACTTCGGTAGCTATCCGCCCTGATACACACAAAAAGCTAAAACGACGTTCCGTTGATCTCGAAACGCACGTTTCACACCTAGCTGATCAGCTGATTTCTGAAGGCTTGAAGCAACAATCAAAGAAGCGGCAAGCCGTCGCTTAGCTACGAAGCAAACATAAGTTGAAGTTAATTTCAACGCTAACCCCTTACTAAGAGAAAGGCCACATCATGGGAGATATAGCCGGAGACACGAAGACACTATCAACCAACATCCTCGACAGGCAGCTCGAAGCTCTAAAGGAATCCAAGCTACGAAACCGTGTCGGCAGCGTTAGCGATCTTGTCCGATACGCCATCCATGCAGTAGCGAAGATCGAGGATCCTGAACTTGCCAGGCGTTGGGAGGAGGCCCGGACGAAACGATGGGTCATCAACGCTTCGGTTCTCATCGTAGGAGGGCTCGCAGTTTTTCAAACAACCCTCTGCCAGGTCGGCAAGGCTCGTAGCCGTCCCCAATTCGTCCGAACATCTGCCGTTCGCTGCATTCTCAGACATGAACTCATCATCGCCTGAAATGGAACACGTCGACCCAAAGATTTTAACCACTGAGCAACTAGCTAAAAGGCTTCAGCTCACAACTCGGGTCGTTGAAAAGCATGTCTCCCAGAAGACTCTACCGTTTCACAAGATTGGCCGGAATGTCCGGTTTAATCTCTTCGAGGTCCTCGAAGCGACCAAGGTCACCCCAAGGAAGTTCTAACTAGAGCCTCGCGATCATGACAGCCCTCGAAGCGATCCTATTCACGATTTTTACCGCCAGCATCATCCCCGGTTGGATGCTTTGGATGTGCCGGCGATCACTTTTCCCTCGCTGTAATCAAGTGCCGAAGAAACTACCTAACATAAAAATACGCTTATGTTCTAGGGATGGATTGGAAGGCCGTAATAGTAAGGAGGCTGCTTTCTCCCATGAGCTAGCCGAATCCTTGAGATCTCTCAGGGTCAGCGAGGGAAACACTTTTTCCCCGACCTTAGCCATGAACCTCAAACAACGAACCGTTGAAGACCTGGTGATTGTGATCGTGTTTATCACGCTGATCGCCGCCTATGTGAAAGCATACTTATGAAGACGTTGAAATCCAACCAACTCCAAAACGTCCTTGCCGACCTTGACAAGGGCGACTTCCTAGAGAGTTCCAGCGAAGAACTTGCGAAGCTCATTCTTGCTGTTCGCAAGGTTCAGAAGCCAGGGAGCCTGACCTTAAAAATCTCAGTAGACCCAACAGGGGACGCCTTCACGATCGGGGGCACGCTTTCTTCGAAGCTCCCACAGCCCAAGCCACTATCGATCATTCGATACGCCACCGACGACGGGCTTGTATCCCTTAGGGATCCCAATCAAGGAGAGTTTCCTGAAGTTGCCAAGGTTGTTGATGGCGGCCAGCCGGAAGAAGTAACGCAAGTTTCCCAAGCTCAGTAATCACAAAATCTCAATACTTAGAATACCATGTCAGAACCCAAGCATAAGATTCCCGTTCAAGTCGAAGCTGATACGTCCGAGCAAGCCAAGCTCTATGAATTTGGTCTTAGCCAACTCGACGGTCCAGCTGTTCTTGCCTCCTTCGACAAAGAACACGGCTTTCGAGTGAAGTCGCTCGAAGACTTTCAATCCTGTCCAACTGACAAAAGAGGGCTTTACCGATTCAAAGATATAGAGAGCTTCGGTCGCTTTATCGAGGGCATTCACAGCGAATGCGACCTGGGCGATGATCACCAAACTCGGATCTACCGTCTCGGTGCAACTGTGACCGCCGTTTTTGATGATCACGGAGTGAGGGCTGGTCGCCGTGAGTTCCTAGCTCAACTTGAGATTCCGTTTCACGAAGATTTCGAAGCTTGGACCGGCGCTCATCAAAGGAAATTTGATGAAGATCTATTTGTCGAGTTCATCGCCCTCCAAAAGCACAACGCTCAAGATCCTGATCCAATGCCTCTTTATGACGCGATAAGCAAGCTGGACATCGAGAGCTTTCGAAAACGGACTTCGGACACCGGAGCCCTAAGCAGACAGGACACTGCTGAGGCCACGGTTCGCGTGAGGTCAGAGGTGCCTGAGATTATCAAGGTTCGGACCTTCGTGTTCGATGATTTCGCCGTAGAGATCAAGCTGCGACTTCACGTGGCTGTCGATAAGCAGCTGGGCGTCTCGTTCCGGTTGGTGATTGAGGGGTTTCAAAACCTGATGAACGTAGTCAACGAGGAGATTTCCAAACGCGTTGAGAAGGCGACAGGAATCAAACCTCTCCACGGAATCCACGGCTAAGACGGAGGATTTCATTGAAATGGGGGCGCACAGGCGGCGGGCCGATTAGAACCATATCCGGCAATAGCTGGTGGTTTCTCCAAAGCCAGAAATATGCGCCCCCAGCCACACCAAAACGAATCGAACCACCGAAACCCCTTAGCTACTACACGAGAACCTTGAGAGAGAGAATAATGAGTGACCTCCCCGAAAAATCCGGCGTTGCAGTGATCGACGCATCGAACCTCTCAGAGAAAGTATCAGCAGCATCTGAGGCTGCCATGCAAGCGTTCGATCGAGCGTGCAATAGCGATGACATTCTGGCCGCTGCTCAAGTTGCTAAATACATCGAGGCCCTTCGCCAAGTTCTAGAACCCGAGATGGACGTTTTGATGAGTCTGGCTGATTCTCCGCTGGGCTTTAAGACTGATCGAAGCCCCGCGATTTTAGCTGCCAATCAACGAAAGAAAAAAGGGCCGACGACTCCGTATCCACCAGAGGTGGTCAAGGATTGCATCCTTGAAGCTCATCTTCGCGGGGTGAAGATCGTCGCTAATCAGTTCAACATCATCTCCGGGCAATGCTACATCCCGAAGGATGGCTACAGGATGTTGATCAACAAGTCGGATGCGAAGGGGTTCGACTATAAGATTCGAAAGATCAGCGAAGGCCGAGGCGAGCACGTCGCCGAAGGCGAGGCATCCTGGAAGCTTGGCGGTAAATCCTACACGCTCAAGCAGCAGTTTTTCTGCAAAGCATACGACGGTTTCACGACTTGGGAGCAGTCAGAAGGCAAGGCCACTCGAAAGCTATTCAAAGCCGTCTACGAGCGAATTTCTGGCCGAGCATTTCAGGACGAAGACGAGGGTATTCGAGAAGGCGCCATCGATGTGGGCGGGGAGGTCGTGGAAGAGCCATCAGCGCCACCAGTTGAACCGGCCCCCGCTAACCCGGAGCAGAAAGCCGAAGAACTGCTTAGCTTGATGGGCGAATCAGAGATTCACCCGGAGGCCTTCCTGAAGTTTCTCTCTGATGAGAAGACGATCAAAAAAGAGGTCGGCTCCGTTCTCGAACTAGTCAAATTGGATCCAGACTTAGTTGGGATCTTTCTCCGGAATTGGCCTAAGACGGTCGAGCGATACAAGGCTAAAGCGAAAGTGGAGGCCACGGCGTGAGCGGTCAAAGTTCATCATTTGACCAGCTGTTCGGTGACATCCTTGGCAAGGGGAATCCAGATAACACTCCGACCCCTAAACCAAGAATTAAGTTGTCGACCGTTGATGCTGACCGTTTCGCCATCCTCGTTCTCAACAAGGATTTACGTCTCTGCAAGTTCTCAAGCCGAGAGGAAACAGCCATTGCTCTTCGCGAGTTCACGGTGCGAAAACGAAAGTGCCGTCTATTCGCTCAGAGCTCTCCAAATCCCGCTTGGGTAGAAGTTGAGGTGTTTTCATGAGCAGCTTCAATAAAGTCATCCTCATGGGGAATCTCACCCGGGATCCTGAGTTGAGATACACGCCGTCCGGGACTGCCGTAGCGAAGCTCTCCCTAGCTGTTAACCGATCGTGGCGCACTGACTCTGGTGAAACACGCGAAGAGGTCACCTTTGTC
>Ga0208547_1000280_pt1 | contig 29238 bp, 43 predicted proteins | sample DEB08_DNA_5_FD_185501 | JGI IMG/M metagenome (GOLD analysis project Ga0208547, IMG submission 185501) | Aqueous microbial communities from the Delaware River and Bay under freshwater to marine salinity gradient to study organic matter... | ecosystem: Environmental > Aquatic > Marine > Coastal ...
AGTTATACAAGATGAGTTGGACGAAGAAATATTTACAGATGACACCGAATCAGAAAAAGAAATTCAAAAAGAAGATGAAGTTTTTTTCGAAGAAGTTGAAATAACTGAAGAACAAATACAGGAAGAAGTTAAACAGGTTGAAGAAAAAATTAAAGCTATACAAGAGAATAATGTTAAAGAACTTGAAACAGAACAAGTTGTGGAAATCATTGAAGAAGTTAATGACGCAGGATTGGAAAACCTTGCAGAAGTTAGCGAAGATGTACTTGAAGTTGTAGCAGAAGTAGTAGAACAATCAATAGCCAAAGCTGACGAGCTTACACAAGAACAACAAGAAGTCGTAGCTGAAGTGCTTGGATTTACAGAAACAAAAGATGTTGAAGTATTAGCTAAAGCAGTAAAGACAGATAAAACAGTTGCAAAAGCCGTAGAAGAATATGTAGAGAGAGCAGTACAGAACGCTGATGTAGAAAACTATACATTAGCTGACGCACAAACAGAAATTACTTTTGAATCTTTAGTGGCAGGAGACTTTAGTGTTATTATAGATATTGATTTAGACGCAATAGATTTAGCAAACATATCAAATGATATGACACAAGATACTAAAGAGAAGGCACAAGAAGTGATACTTCCAACAGTAATTGTAAATATTGTATCGTTTGTAAGGAGATTTAATTGATAAAGAAATTGTGGTCTTGGTGTGTAGAAGCAGTAAAAGAAACACTTAACCTTGCTTGGACTTTGTCAGGTTTAGCTATTGCGACTTTGACTTTAACAGGTCAAGCACAAGTTATAACTTTTTATGCAACAGTAATAACATTAATTATATGGTTAATAACGATTGGATTTAGAAAATAATGGTACAACCAACAGAGCCTTATAGTCGGCTTAAAAACTATACAGAGAATATGACAATTACAATTTCAACAGACGACCAAAATAGTAATAGCTTTGATATGCAAGGTAGTAAATTAAGAGCTTTAATTATGCCTAGTGTTTTAACAAGTAATAAGTTTCAATTACAGTTCAGTATTGACAATTCATTTTGGTATAACTTTACAAATATTACAGGAATAACTCAAGACATACAACATACTGCTGACGGTTTAGTTTTTTTGAATGATTTTGATTTTTTATCTGATGGATATTTAAGAGTTAGGACTAATTCTTCAGAACTTGCAGATAGAACATTTATTGGTATATTTGGTTAATTTAATAACAATTTTAATGTAGAAAAAGGCAGAGTGTCCATTGTCTGCCTTTTTCATTATCTGTGATGAAGTAGCACAAAGTTAAAGATTGAAAGTCACCTTTCATAATTAACTTATACTGATTTCATAATAGCTTACTTCTATGACTAAATTACTAATTAAAACTAGCTGAGAGCGTCATAGAGCGTTTTTAACGATATTTTACAGCCACGCCTAGTAGTTAGGCGGACAAAATAAAATCGCTTAAATCGGCTCAAAATGGCCTTTTTTTATCAAATATGCACTAATATTATGACTAATGAAAGATTGGCCAATAAATGACCAAAAAAAATAAACACGCACCTAAACAAGAATGGGGCAACAATTTTTATAAACATGGTTGGAAACCAGAAATAGAAATTGATGAAGAATTAGGATCTGGGGAAATTACACATGTTGGAACTGACCCAAATTATGCAAATAAATTTGATGAGATATTAAAAAGTTGGGGATATGATCCAAAACTTTACACGATTGAGGGGGCAGTTAAAACTTCCAGTTGGAATGTTCAACTCAAAGGCGGCAGAATTGAAACATTTTATGCATTCAAAGGAATAGTCCGCAGAAAAAATCCATTAAGGGATAAATATGTCACTGAACTTTTAAAAAGAGTAGAAAAAAAATTACCAATAAAAGAAAAAACTTATGGCGGTGATACAGCTTTTATGTTTTTTATGGCTGATTGGCAATTAGGCAAAGTTGATTTCGGTGTTACAAATACAATTAATAGATATGATATAGCACTACAAGACGCAGTAAATAGAATAAAAGATTTAAGGAAGTTGGGAAATCAAATTGATGAAATTTATATAGTTGGATTAGGCGACTTGACAGAAAACTGTTCGCAAAATTTTTTCGACAGCCAACCTTTTAATGTTTCTCTCACATTGATTGAGCAATACGCATTAGCTAGGTCAATGATTATGAAAACAGTAGATACTTTTTTGCCTTTAGCAGACAAAATTGTTTTGGCGGGAGCACCAGGTAATCATGGAGAGATGACAAGAAGTGGTAAAGGACAAGTTCTTACTAATAGATTAGATAATTCAGACACAATGCACTTGCAAATATGTGAAGAAATTATGAACGCCAATCCAGATCGTTATAAAAATGTAAAAGTTGAAATACCAAAAGGCTTTCATCAAGTTATGACAATTAAAAATAGAACAGTAGGTTGGACACACGGCCATATGTCAAGTGGCGGTGGATCTAACGCTGAGGCAAAAATAGAAAATTGGTGGAAAGGTCAAATGTATGGACATCTTCCTGCAGGTGAATGTGAGATTCTTATTACAGGTCATTATCATCATTTCAGAAGTAAGTATCAAGGCAATAGAGCTTGGTTTCAAGCACCTAGCTTAGACAAATCACTTGACTTTACAGAGAGATCTGGACTTTGGAGCCACCCTGCAGTTCTCACTTTTACAATAAATGAAAAAGGTTGGGCAAACTTAGAATTGTTATAAATATAGACATAATTATATATATTATGTATAATTTTTAGTATGAAAGTTATTGCTATTGATAACACAGGCTACAAAGTTAGTGTCATTCATACAGATAATGATTCAGTAGAGATAAGAGAACTTCCAAAAGGAATTTTTCACCTTACTGAACCAATAGAAATCAATTTGGATGAAAAAAAACAGCCTACCAAAATTAATTGATAGGCTGAATTTTATTTAACTAACTAGCCCAATCATAAACATATTTACTATGTTTTCTATTCGAGCCACCACATTTACATTCTTCTTTGTAAATTTCTTTAGCAGTTCTCTCTTTTAATATATAAACACAATGCCTTAAATTAGAAGTAAATGTTCTGTCTAACGAACATATTTCACCTTCCAATTCAAGAACATAATTTAATGCTGCTACAGCATTAACTTTTATTCCTGCTTTTACATCCATTTCAACTTCATTAAAAGTTGAGTTTATAGCTAACATTATTCATGCCCCCTTTTTAATTGTTCTATTAACTCTTTGTCAATAGGTAAAACTGCTCCACAATTGTCACAGTTATATTCTTCTACTTCATTATTAATTACATAAACTAAATTAAAATGTTGTTTGTCTTCATAGCAACAATCATCATTACAATTTGGATTAATGCAATCAATTTCTACTGCTGTAATTACTTTCATAATTCCCCTTTCATACAATCCATTATATAGAATATATATAAAAAAGTGTAATTATTTATATTTAATTTTTAAAAGCTCTTCAACAATTTTTGCTTTATCTGGACTAATTGATTTTACTAATTCAAGCCCAATTTCATCTGTTCCATTATATTCATTAGCAATATTGATAGTGTGTGTTCCACGCCTTTTACCTAATTCTGTTTCATATATAGGCGACAGCTCTTCCTTTGATATGTAATAATTTGTATGCTCGTTGCTCCAGATCCTTAAAGGAAAATAATGAAAAAGATTATCAGCTGTTTTATAATATTCTGATTTAATATTATTGCCGTCTGCTATTCTTCGGCCATAAATTATTGTTGAATAATTATTGTCTTTTGCAAATTTTTTAATTCCATATTGTTGAAATTTTCTAAACCAATCACCTTTTACTTTTGAATCAAAAGGGAATATATATTTTGGATTATGTATTACATAATCTAGGCCACGATTTTTAAGGATCTGGAAGTGCAATTCTATTTTATTATCATCGCAATAATCTCTTATATAATCAATATGTTCTTCATAATCTAGTTCATGATTTATTACTGCGACATGAGGTAATGATAAACCTAATTCTTCTCTTACATATTTTGATACAGCCACACTATCTTTGCCTCCAGAAAAGGCAACAAAACTATTTTTAAAATCTATGGCATTTACCATTATTCAATTCTACATGGTTTTATCACTTTTATAATGTAAAATAATCATTATGATTAAAACAAGTTTAAGGCTGATTAGTTCTTCATATATGATTCCCCTGTCGTGTAACAAACCTAGTCAGCCTTTTCTTATATGATTGTTGAATGTATTTTATTCTTTGCTAGTCTTCAAGATCCATTAAAAGAAGATGACATTTTAAAAGTAAAAGAATGTAATAATTATTTACCAACAAATGTTATTCAATATTCAAAAGATTATGTTGAGCATTTTGAAACTCATAATATAGAGAGAGCTGTAAAAGTTTCGTGGTGCGAATCTAGGGGAAAAACTTTTGCACTTAACAAAGGAAATAATGATAGTGGTTTATTTCAAGTTATACCTAGCACTTGGAATTGGGTAGCAACAGAATATGACTTGCCTAAATTTAATTCTTATGTTTTAACTTACAATAATATTCCAGTTGAAAACATTCCATTAAGTTTAAGAAGAATATTGATTTCAAATTATCCAAATCTCTATAGACTAAATAAAGTGCAATTTGTTCCTTACTACAATTTTTTAATTAGTAAAATTTTAGTTCAAGATATTCATTCAAGAAATAATTATTGGAAACCATGGACACCTAGTAAGGAATGTTGGAACAATAATAATTGGAATGAGTTATGGAAAGCTGAAGAATGAGAGTTTTAGTTGCATGTGAATATTCAGGAATCGTTAGAGATGAATTTTTAAAACTTGGTCATGACGCTGTAAGTTGTGATTTACTTGAAACTGAAAGTGATTTTGGCGGACTTGCTACACATTATGTAGGTGATGTAAAAGACATTTTATATGATGGTTGGGATTTGATGATAGCTCATCCACCTTGCACTTATCTTGCTATTAGCGGAAGTTGGGCACTTTATGATCCAAGAGATATGCACTTACAAAGAGATTTGAGAAGAGAACACCCAAATTACCCAGATCGTAGAAAAAAAATGTTTGAGGCTTTAGCTTTTGTAAAGCTCTTAATGGACGCACCTATTCCAAAAATTTGCGTTGAAAATCCTAACTCATTAATTACAACTTATATAAAAGAGGCAGACCAAATAATTCAACCTTATGAGTTTGGCGACTTAGAATCAAAAAGAACTTTTTTATGGTTAAAAAATTTACCAAAATTAGAAAAAACAAATGACCGAACAGAAGAAATAATGAAACTTCCAAAACATATCCGTTCAAGTAAATGGAACTTGCCGCCTAGTGAAGAACGCAGTAAATTGCGAAGTGTATTTTTTAAAGGTGTTGCTCAAGCTATGGCCGAACAATGGTCAGAAGATTAGAGAACAACTAATTAGATTCTGACCACTCGTTTGCACGATGTAATGAATAAAGATGTTTTCATTATAGCCCATTCAGTTTTATTGTTTTGTTATAATTATAAAAAAAGATTGGAGAACAAATTGATAATTCAATTACCAGATCTTAATGGAAATAAAATTGAAGTAAAAGTAGATAAAGAATCACTACAAAAATACTTTACTAATTTACTTACAAGAAATGACACCGCTGAACCTCGTTGGTTTATGTGTGCTTTTTGTAGTAAAATTGGTTTTTTTCCGTTAGAGTCTGATGACTTTATGTTATGTAACAAGTGTTGGAAAAGTGAATTGGGGGAAGAATAATGGAAGTAGATTATTTTTATTTTTTACAAGCACAAGCTGAGGAGGAATAATGGCGTTTATACCTTACAGCTTTAGGGAATGCATTTTGCCTAGCTCTTTAAAGACTCATGAAGATAAATTAATTTGGGCTTTAGAGAGATTCAAAAAAGAAAAACCACTATCAACAAAAGAAATTGTATATGAACTTTACATAAGCAGGTTATCAAGTTCAGTTCATAAATTGCGTAAGCGTGGTTATATTATTGATGTTGTTGATAATCAAAAAGGTGATGGTGCGTATTATCAATTAATTGCTAAACCTGGTGAAGAACTAAAATTGAATTTATGAATAAAGGTGAAGAATTTACAACTTGTATTTGTGTTGAGTTTCATTCTTGTTACAGCTGTGCAAGTATGATTTATGGTGGTTCAGAACGGCACTATCAAAAAACCAAAGGCGAGTTTTTAGGGCTTTCAATTTGTTCTGAATGTTTTAAAAGATGATGAAAGGGGTTGTATGCATTTTGAAACTGATGTTAAATTTAACATAGTCGCTCGGTGGGTTTTAGAATCTGAAATATCTGATAAAAGCAAAGTAATATATTCAGTTCTTTGTGGTTTTGCTGATAGTGAGGGGAAGTGTTATCCCTCAAGATCCACTATTGCAAAAAGAGCAGGCTGTTCTGTTAAGTCTGTTGATAGAGCAATTAAGGATCTGGAAACTATAAAAGCAATAAAAGTATTTAGAGAGAAAAAAGCTGACGGCAGTAATAAAGTAAATCAATATTTTCTTAATCGTTTTGAGGGTAGGGACATGTCAGTCGCTAGGGGTAGCGACACAGACGACACTAGGGTAGCCCCTGCAGAGTCGCTCAAAGAAAACCATATTAAGAAAACCAAAAGAAGAAGAGATTTATTATTTGAAGAGATTGCAAATTGTTGTGGGATAGATTGGAACAGAGCTCCAAAGAATGAGCTAGGAAGATTACAAAAAGCTACTAAACAATTAAGAGAAGTGAACGCAACTACAGAAGAAGTTAGAGCTGTATCAGATTGGTATAAGACTAACTGGAAAGATATTGATATAACACCTACTGCTATTGCAAGCAACTTTGGTCAAATATTAAGAAGAGTAGAAGAAAAAGCAAAAACTGAAAAGATCTGGGACTGTAAAACAGATGGCCATAAATTCCGTGATAGCGGTTATGAACATGCTAAATATCAATTACATGTTTGTTATTACTGTCAAGAAGAACAAAAAATATATGCTTAATATATCGCATGTATCTTATATAATGTATATATTATGAAAGAATTATTTATTTACAGATGTGACATGTGTAAAGAATTAATGCAAGATAATGAACCGCCTATTGAATTAGGCAGTGCAAGTTATCCTCATTGTGATTTATGCGTTTCACATATTGAAGCACAAGTATAAGTAATTTGGAAAGGGAACAACTATGAATGATGTAAGCGTTATTTATATTGCTTTTGCTTTTATTTCAATAATTGCTATTGGTGCTCTTCTCGGTGAAGTAGCAGTAAAACTAGCAAAAATGTTTGGTTTTGAATATGAACAAAAACCAAATGTTGATTTTATGGATCGATTGAATAAAGGTGAAGAAATAACAGCTGATAATATGTTCGAGATTAAAAATGATTAATTGGGAAAACATATTTGGTATTCAAGAAATAGCAATGGCAACTGGATTAAAAGAACAAACTGTCAGACAATATAGAAGTGACGGGAAACTTCCAGAAGAAGACGCTGTTGTTAGTGGTAATCCATTGTGGGCAAAAGATACTATTGCCGAATGGTTGAATGGAAGAGAGAACAATGAATAAAGAAGAACTCTTACAAAAAATCAACGATCTGGAAAAATCTGTTGAGAAATTGGAAGAAGTAAATAAAAGAATGGTTGAGGCATTGGAGGCTTTACATAAAATGGATAGCTTACAAAAGAAAATGATTGTCTTAAATTCAAAAATGATAGAACACACTGCAGGTGAAGTTGCAATTATAGGAAAGGTTGGAATATGAAAATTACATTTATGGACATTGACGGCAATACTGTAGAAAAAAATATAGTTGATATAAATTCAATAGAAGATGTCAAAGAATCTTTTAATGAATTAAAGAAAAAGAAAAAGGGGAAAAAGTGAAACAAAAATTAGCACTTGCTAAAGTTTTTCCAAAAGACTTTATCAAGCAAATCAAAAAAGCACATGGGGAAGAAGATTATGTGCCCTTTGGAACTATTGCTCAAAGACTTTTGGAAGTCTGCGGGAATTATGATTGGTCAATTAAGGAAATAATTTATGAACCTAATGGACAAGTAAGTGGTTGTATTGGGGAATTACAAGTAGTTGTTGATGACCAAACATATGCAGTTCAAGGATCTGGAAGTGCAAATACAATCAATACAAAAGATAACAATGGCGACTTACTCAAAAAAGCAGAGTCAGACGCTTTTAAAAGATGTGCAAGAAATCTAGGGCTAGGCTTACACCTATGGACAGGCGACAATCCATATTGGTTAGAAAAAGTTTTACAAGCTCAAGTAGATTCAGACAAGCCTAAACCAATAGAGCAAAAACCAACAGGGTAGCTACTTGACGCAGTAGCGCAATAAGTGGCGGATTGCAGCCCAACCGCCACTTACTTGCATTAAACTGAATTTATGGAAGAACAAGAAATATATTTTGAAAACACCTACATAATTTGTTGGGATTGTTATAACACTTTTGTTGTAGGTCATATGAATTGGATTACATTAGAATGTATGGTATGCGGGGCTTGGATTAAAAATCATCTACTAAACAGAATGGTATGGAAATGGCTACAAAAAAAGAATTTGATATAAGAGAAGATGAAACTTATTCAGATTGGAAAAGACGCAAGCACGATGAACGCGGTTTGCAAGGTATGGGACAAAAAACTGTAAAGAAAAAAGACAACTGGACAGAAAACCAAAAGCGTGGTTTAAAAAATAAAAACAAAGGCAGAAGAAAACAAAACCTTGCAAGAAAAAAATTAATGATTCCAGACGCTAAGTTTAGATCCAGAATGGGACATGAAGAAAACTGGGGCGGAAATATTCGTGTAGAAGTTAAAGCAGGTGCGCAAGTTAAGACGATCTGGACAAAATACAATCAAGCAAAAGAACAATCAGATAGCAATAAAAGAATAGGGGACAGCCGACCATTTATGTTTGTTGCAATGCCAGACGGCACTTCAAATGGTTTAGTGATTGCAGAACTTGATGAGATAGTAAATATAGTTACAGCTCTTATAACCACATGGAATGAAGATTTAGACGAATAAACAGGCCATTTTGAGCCGATTTAAGAGCTTTGTAATCAGACAACTCACTATCTAGCCTAATAAAAAATCAATAAAAAAAAGGTTTTTTTGCTTGTATATATAATTTATATATTATATAATGAGTTTATGATTCGAGAAAATATTGAAAGGGGAATCTAAAAATGAGTACAAGAGCAACAATAAATATTGAAACATTAAGTGAAGGAAGTGTTTCAATTTATAAGCACCATGATGGATATGTCAAAGGTGGATTAGGTCAAGCATTAATGGAATTTGTATTATATGCAAGGGGCTTTAACAATTCTAAAGGGTTTTTAAAAGACTTTGTTACTTTTACTAATGCGGATGAAAAGGTTTTTGGATTTGAACTTAACGCTTTTGGAAAAATCCATAGTGATTTTTGGGCAAAAGGTGAAGAATTCAAAAGTCATTCTGATACTGAGTATCATTACACATTATCATTAAGACATAACAATGGTTATGCACTTTTCGTTCAAAAGAGAGATTATGAAAATGGTTCTCAAAATGGTGCTGATAAAACAGAAACAGGACATTGGACAGACTTTGCAGAAAAAGAGCTAATTGGTTTAAGTGGATTGTTTTTTGACCATAAAATAGCTTAATTAATTAAAAAAAACCGCAAATTGATTTGATTTGCGGTTTTTTTATGTATAATTTGAGCATATGAATATAGCACCCAATTTAAAAAATATGCTCGTTGATGTTAAAGAGCTTACTGAATATCCCGACAATACAAGGCAGGGCGATGTAGGGGCGATTGTAACATCACTTGAAGAGAATGGGCAATATCGCCCTATAGTTGTAAACAAAAGAACTATGCAAATTCTTGCAGGTAATCATACCTATCAAGCTGCACTACATTTAAAGTGGGATAAAATTGCTGTAACTTATGTTGATGTAGATGAAGACACAGCCAAGAGAATTGTTTTGATAGATAATCGAGCAAATGATTTAGCTGATTATGATTATCCTGCATTGGTTGAGCAATTAACTGAACTCACTAAAACTGAAAAAAGTTTAGTTGGAACAGGTTTTAATCTTGATGACTTAGACGATCTGGAAAGAATTGTTAAAAACGAAACATTGAAATTAGATTCTAAATCAGTTTTTGCAGATTACATCAGCACTTTAAATACGGAGCAACCTGAATTCTTGGGGCAAAGTGAAACAGGTGAAACTTATTATAAGTTGAACTACGCTGTCACAAAAGAACAAAGGGAAAAAATTATGGACGCAATTAATAAAGCTAAAGATATTTATTCAACTGGAAACAGTGTCAATGCTTTAGTGGATCTATGCGTAGATTGGAAAGAACAAAATGATATTTAGTGAATTACAAGGTTGGATTTTTATAGCTTTATATGCAGCCTTAGCAATAGGAATTGCTACAACTTATAAAATTAAAGCTAATACAAAAGAATCTTATTTAGTAGCTAACAGAAAACTTAACTCAACGGAGGCAGGTTTTTCAATCGCTGCGACTTGGATTTGGGCACCTGCACTTTTTGTTGCAAGTCAGCAGGCTTATAACAATGGTTGGATAGGTGTATTTTATTTTACTGTTCCCAATATATTGACATTAGTTTTATTTGCTTATTTAGGACAAAAGGTTAGAAATAAATACAAAAAAGCATTTACATTGTCAAGCACAATGGAAAAAATGCATTCAAAAAGAGTTCAAAAAATTTATATAGTATCATTATCAGCTCTTTCAATATGTTCTTTTGCCGTGCAGTTATTAGCAGGTGGAGCTGTAGTGCAATCTTTAACTGGAATTAATTTCACAGCTATTACTTTTGCAATGGCTTTAATTGCCGTTGCTTATTCTTATAATGCAGGTTTAGGTGCGTCAGTAAGAACAGATTATTTGCAAATGGCCATAATAGGCGGTGTTGCTTTTGTTCTTGTTCCATGGATTCTAAGTGTTGTTGGCTTTGATACTTTTAGATCTGGACTAAATGGATTTGCAGGTGAGGCTACAAATATGTTTAGTGGTGTAGGCGGTAGTATTTTTTTTAGTTTTGGAATTTCAGTAACAATCGGTTTATTATCTGGCTCATTCGGTGACCAATCTTTTTGGCAACGAGCATATGCTACAGAACAAAACCAAGTAAAAACAGCATTCTTAAAAGGTGCAGCTATATTTGGTGTTGTTCCAATTCTTATGTCAGTTTTTGGTTTTGTAGCGGCAGGATCTGGATTTGTTCCAGACTCTAACCAACTTGTAAATGTTGAAATAGTATTAGCTACTTTACCTCAATGGACAGCTATACCATTTTTAATTGCTCTTTTATCTGGGCTAATCTCTACATTAGATTCTTGTTTGTGTTCAATATCTTCTCTAGTAGGTGAAGACTTGACAACTAATGAGGGCGAAGTAGTAAGTAATGCAAAAAAAGGCATGATAGTTTTGGTAGTTTTTGGCTTATTAGTTGCAAATATTCCTAATATGGAAATAGTTTATTTGTTTTTATTTTATGGAACTTTAAGAGCAGGAACACTTATACCAACATTATTAACAATCATTGGACTTGAAAATAAAAATGTTAAGCCAAGTGAAAAAGGAATGTTTTGGGGAATACTTGCAGGGCTTGCTATCGGCTTGCCTGTTTATATGCTCGGAAGATTTACTGATGTAAGTTCTAGTTTGATGTGGATAGGAACATGTATTACTTGTTTTCTTCCAGGTTTGATTACATATCTAAGTAGTGATAATGGGCAAAAAATTATATACTACAGTTGATGTTTATACAAGAGCTTTAGAGAGAGTTGAACAAGCATTCAAATTATTTGATACAATCTCGGTAGGCTTTAGCGGTGGAAAAGACTCTACAGCTGTATTAAACATTACATTAGAAGTTGCAAAACACTTAAATAAATTACCTTTAAATGTTTATTTTTGGGACGAAGAAGCTATCCCTTATGAAACTGAACATTATGTAAGGCGTGTTTATAACTTAGAAGAAATTGATATGGATTGGTTCACTGTTCCAATTAAACATAGGAACGCTTGCTCAACTAAACAACCTTATTGGTTTCCATGGGCAGAAGAAGAAAAAGATTTGTGGGTAAGACCAAAACCAGTTGAGGGAATATCTAAGATTGAGGGCTATAATTCTGACGATCCAAATAGCAGGTTAATGATTCCAGATCTTGACGCTTTATCAAGACCGACAAAAAAATATGGAACTGTGGGGCGAGTAATGGGAATAAGAGCTGACGAATCTTTATCAAGATTTTTACAAGTTTCAAGCAGGGCGGCAGAAATGCGAGAATTCAATTACATAATTCCTTTTCAAGATAAGGGCGCAAGTGGTGGAAAGGTATTGCCTATTTATGATTGGACAACTGCAGATATTTGGACGGCTCCAATAAAGTATGGTTGGGACACTAACGAATGCTACGAACTAGAACAAATGGCGGGAATATCCCCCTCAGCTCAAAGAATAGCACCACCTTTTGGCGAAGAGCCTATGCAAAAGTTGTGGCGTTTTCCTTTATGTTATCCAGATGTTTGGGAAAAAATGGTGGATAGAGTTGATGGTGCAAGAACTGCAGCTAGATACTCAACTACAGAACTTTATGGATTTAATAAGACAATCGAAAAACCTGCAGAAATGGAATGGGAAGAATTTATTTTAACGCAAGTTCAAAAGCATAAACCACAAATGCAATTAGAAATTATAACAAACATTCAAAGGTGGATGAATGCGCATTATAGCAAAACAAGTGATCCAATATTGCATAAAGCTATACATCCAGATACAGGTTTAAACTGGGATATGATTTTAAAAGTAGCTATTCGTGGAAATACTAAGGGCAGAAGAATGCCTAAAGCAATTACAAAACATAGGGATCTGGAAGAATGGAATAAAAGGAAGGCAAGGTATGACAAAGAATTACAAGAATCAACCAATTAGCGATGTTCAATGGATTGATAGAGAAGAGCTGTTCTCAAATACATACAATCCAAACAAAGTTGCTCCGCCAGAGTTAAAGCTGTTAAAAGAATCAATTTTAAATAGTGGTTGGACACAACCAATAGTGATAAGAGAATCAAAAGAAATTGTTGATGGATTCCACAGGTGGACAGTTTCGGGTCATAAAGAAATTAAAGAATTAACAGGCGGACTTGTTCCTGTAGTAGTTTTAAAAGAAATTGGGGAAGATGAACAAATAATGGCTACTATTAGACATAACAGAGCTAGGGGTCAGCATGGCGTAAGACCAATGGCTGTAATAATGCAAAAATTAAAAGATGACCATAAGCTAGACAATGACAAGTTAAATAAGTTGTTAGGAATGGAAGATGAAGAGATAAGAAGATTATATGAGGCAGGCTCTATTGAACTTATTAAAGAACTAGCAGAGAGTGGCGGAGCAGGGAAGAATGTTGAACATATTAAAAAATTTAAAGAGAACAATGATTTCTCACCTAGTTGGGATTAATTATGAATGAGAATAGTTGGGATAGGTTAAAGAACGAAACGCAAAAAGCTTTCAATGCTTTTGGACTTTATCGTGATTTAGGATATACAAGAAGTCTGCCCAAAGTAGCCAAGATGTATGCCGAAGAAACTGGACGCAAAGAAAATACAATTTTAGCTCAATTAAAAAGGTGGTCATCTAAATATAATTGGGTAAAACGCTGTGAAGAATTTGATATAGAACAAGACAGAATTTACCAGATCGAGAATAAAGAAAAACTAAAACAAATGAGAGAACGCCACTTAACATTTGAAGTAGTAAAGCAAACAAAAGGTTTTGAAAAAATTAGAAATATAAGACCAGAACAATTAGACGCAAAAGAGGCATTGGCTTTATTAGATTCAGGTATAAGAGGTGAAAGAACTTTACATGGAGAACCAGAATCAACTTTAGGAATACAAGCAGGTGGATTAAGAAAAATAAAAGTCAAATGGTCAGATGATATTGAGGAAGATGTAGATGAATAATGGCCGAAACTTACGAAACCGATTTAATAGAACTTCCAAAATTACATAAAAATCAAATAAAAGTTATAAAAGATCCAAATAGATTTAAAGTCATTGTCGCAGGAAGAAGATTTGGTAAGACTAGGCTATCAATATTATACGCAATTAAAACTGCTATTAATGGCGGTAGGGTATGGTTTATAGCACCTACTTACAATATGACGCAAGATTCTTACAGAGAGTTTAAACATTTTGCTAACCAAATCCCTAATACTCATATTAGAGAAGTTGAAAAGCGTATAGAGTTTAATGGTGGTGGATTTATTCAATGTAAGTCTGGCGATAATCCAGATCGATTGAGAGGTGCAGGGCTTGACTTAGTAATACTTGATGAAGTAGCTTTCATGAAAAAAGATGTTTGGGAAGTTATAAGACCGACTCTTACTGATAGACAAGGGCAGGCCATATTTATTTCTACACCAAATGGAATGGGCACTTGGTTTCATGAGCTAACAATGAGAGCTGATAGTTTAGATAATTGGTCAGTTTTCAGATTTACAACTTTTGATAATCCTTACATACCAAAAGAAGAAATTGAGGGGGCTAAAGAAGAATTAGGTTCATTAGTTTTTAGTCAAGAATATTTAGCAGAATTTACAGAGTTTGGATCAATATTTAAAAGTCAATGGGCTAGATTCTACGAAACCGAAGAACGCAAAGAATATGACGAAACTGGAAACGAAACTATTAATCAATATTACATATTAGATAATGAAGAAGTGCAATTAAGTGAGTGTAGGAAATACTGCACTGTTGATTTAGCTGCGAGCACTAAGACAACTGCTGACTTTACTGTTATAGCAACTGTTGCAGTAACACCTAATAACAATTTTATTATTTTAGATTTATTGAGGCGAAGAGTTGAAGCCCCCGACATTATCCCTATAATGAAAGACATAAATGATAGAGAAATGCCTGAGGCTTTTTATATAGAGAAAACAGGTTTTCAACTATCAATGGTGCAAATAGCTAGGCGTGAGGGCTTACCTGTTAAAGAACTAAGGGCTGACAGAGATAAGGTGTCAAGGGCTTTGCCTCTTGCTGCTCGTATGGAATCTGGTAAAGTGTGGTTCAATGAGCAAAGTTTATGGTATGCTGATTTACAGCGAGAGTTATTGACATTCCCTGTGGGTGAGCATGATGACCAAGTTGATGCATTAGCTTATGCGGTTTTGTTAATTCAAAACCAAAAGAAGTTTACAGCTTATTGAGTTGCTTGGGAGCTGGATTCCAATTTATTGGGTGCGTCTAATTCAGCTGTCAAGCTAGGAAGAATGGAAAAGGAATGGCTGAAAGAAAAAGATTTACAGATATAATTTTTAACAGAGATAATACAGAAGAAAAAAGATTGAACACTTTTAGAGATGAAGATTCACTTTATAACAACTTAAATTTTATTCAAGGTTATAACAACAGATCTGGTGCTTGGGATATAAGCACAATGGGAAATGGTGCAAGTAATTCCGCAGTAGTTGCTTGTTTACAAGTTCTAGGAACATCTTTTAGTGAGGCTCAACTTAGTGTTAAGAAATATGATAGTGAGGGATATGAGCAAGATGTTCTTAATCATCCACTAACTAAACTTATGCGCCGACCAAATCCATACATGAGTGGCGACATTATACAGCAATATATTATAAATGCTATGCATGTATCTGGGGACGCTTACTTGCTTAAACAAAAGAATAACGCAGGACAGGTTGTTGCTTTATATCCTTTAATGCCTGAAGAAGTAAAACCGCAGGGAACTAAAGAAGATTTAATAACATTCTATGAATATGAAACCAATAATCAAAAATTTATAATTAGGCCAGAAGATATTGTTCACATTCGTTTAGGCTTAGATCCAAATAATCATAAAAAAGGTTTTGCACCTTTAAGGTCAGTATTAAGAGAAATTTATGGCGATGAATCTGCAGGGCAATTGGCTACAGCTCTTCTTGCAAATAGCGGTGTTCCTAGTGTATTAATAACACCTAGAACTGAATACTCACCTACACCAGAAGAGGCAGAACAAATAGCAAGAACTTATCAACAAAAAACTGCAGGAAAAAATAAAGGGAAACCGCTTGTAGTTACAGGTGCTATGAAAGTTGAAAAAATGGCTTTTAGCCCTACTGAATTAGACATAGGAACTTTAAGGCGTGTACCAGAAGAGAGAATATCAGCTGTCTTGGGTGTTCCTGCAATTCTTGCAGGTTTAGGATCTGGACTTGAACGAGCAACATATTCCAATGCTGAAACTCTTAGAGAATTTTTTACAGAAAATAAATTAATTCCTTTATGGAAACAAGTAGGGGAAGAATTAACACAACAACTTTTATTAAAAGATTATGAAGAAACAGAAGAGATAACTGCTTACTATGATTATTCAAATGTAAGAGCTTTACAACAAGATATGGACGAGCTTTTCAATAGGCTTAATATAGGTGTGCAGGGTGGTTGGATTACTGTAGCTGAGGCCAGAGAACAAGTAGGCTTACCTACAAACGATAAACAAGATGTATATTATTTAGACGCTAACAAATTAGTTACACCTGCAAATTTATCTATTGAAGAGCCAATGCCTAAAGAAGAACCAAAAGAAGTTGAAGAAGTTGAAGAGATAGAAATAGAAGATGATGAAAAAATCTTAAATAATATTGTAGTTAATTTAAAAGTAGTAAGAGAAATTGATGGAGAGTTTTGCGTAATAGCTGAAGAGTCTGGAAAGAATATGGGTTGTTATCCTAGTAGAGAATTAGCTGAGGCAAGACTTAGACAAATAGAGAGATTTGCTGATGAGCCAAAGGCTATGGTAGGTCAAGACGAATTCACTACGCAAGAAGAGGCAAGAGAACGAGCTGAAGAATTAGGTTGTAGCGGAACTCATACTCACGATAAAGACGGCAACCTCATTTATATGCCTTGTTCAACTCACGAAGAATATGAAGAACGCATAAAAGATGATAGAGAGTAAGCAACTTACAGATAGAGTAAAAGCTGCATTACAAAAAAAAGTAGATGAGCACAACGAGAAGTGGGGCGATGATCCAAGAAAAAGAGCAACTCTTGGAATGCTCGGTGCAGTTTTTCGTAGGGGTGTAGGTGCATACAGAACTAATCCAAGTTCAGTAAGACCAAGTGTAAATAGTGAAGACCAATGGGCTTATGCTCGTGTTAATGCCTTCTTGTATGCTCTTAGAAATTTGAGGTTTAGATCTGGACGATTTGATTTGGATTTACTTCCAAGAGCTCATCCATTATCAAGCAAAAAAAGTTTTAAAAGTTTATATGATGATTTAGATTTTACAATTCCAAAAGGTGCTAAAGAAGAAGCCAAGCGGGGTTTAGATTGGCGAAAAGAATTTGGGCGTGGCGGAACTGATGTAGGTTTAAATTCGGCTAGATATATTTTAAATAATACTGTTGCAGGTTCAGAAAAAACTAGACATATTGCAAAATATTTTCCTAGACATGAAGTAGATAAAAAGGCTGAGGGTTGGCGACCTGGAGAAAAAGGCTATCCAAGCAACGGCAGAATCGCTTGGGCTTTGTGGGGCGGTGAGGCAGGAAAAACTTGGAGCCAAAAACTTGTTAGGGCTATGAATAAGAGAGATGAAAAAGCAGACAGTGCAGCTGAGTTAGTCCGCAGAAAAAATATATTAAGACAAGAAGAATGGGATTACAGAACAAATAAATTTAGAAGTGAAAGTGTAAAAGATATACTCTGGAAAGAACACGACAGATTTGTAGGTAATTGGGAACAAGCTGTTAAAGAATTATATTTTGATTTATTGCAAACACAAGATATGAAAATATTTCAATTACTAAATAGATACATGCCCAATGAGTTAGGACTTGAGGCTATCGTTAATCAAGCTATTGATACAAACATGGACACTTGGAAATCTTCTCTTTATGATTATTACATTGCAATAGCTAATGACTTTGCATATTATCAAATTGATTTAATGCTCCCAGATCTAACTAAAGAAATAACAACAGTAAGAATAGAACAAAAAAGAAGTGAAGAAGAATTATTGACACAAGGTTTTTTTATAAGGCTCATCGATCCAAGTAAATTTCCATTAACAAACCTCAGACAAAATAAAGAGGCAGCAGAATATTTAGCAGGACTTATTGAAGAGATGATACCAAATATGGCCAAAACTTCTAAGACAAGATTTAAAAATAGTTTTTTAAGTGCAGTTGATGAGGCTTTTGAGCTAAACTATACAGGCAGTAGATTGCAAAACTTTGTCGCTGATAAAGTGCGTAAAGTTCTTAGTCAAAAAAATCTTACAAGAGCTTTAACAATAGCGAGAACTGAAACAAATAAGATTGCAAATTATGGGCGTTTAGTTGGTGCAAAGTCTAGCGGTTTGCTCTACACTAAAGAATGGATTAGTCAAAGGGACGGCAAAGTTCGTGACGCTCATGTTATCTTAGACGGAACAGAGATAGACGAGCAGAAATTATTTGACTATGATGGTATGAAGTTAGCATATCCAGGTGATAGCTCTTTGGGAGCAACACCAGATCTAACTGTAAATTGTAGATGTTTTTTAAACTATAACGAAAAAAGGATTTAAAGAAATTGGACAAAAAAGAATACAAAGGTAAAGACTTATTATCATTCAACGAAGAAACAGGACAAGTCAAAGCAGTTTTTTCTGTATTTAATGAAGTAGATTCAGACAACGATGTCGTGTTACCTAGATCCATAAGAAGTGGGTATGGCGACAAAGGTGTAGTAATGGTGTGGGGACACGATTGGAAACACATTATAGGTAAAGGAAAAATTGTTCAAGATAATGACAAAGCTACCTTTGAAGGCAAGTTCAATATGAATACAGAGGCAGGGCGTGAGGCTTACGAAACTGTAAAAGCTATGGATGATTTACAACAATGGTCATTCGGTTTTGAAGTTCATGATTCTGAAAAAGGAATGTTTACAAAAAGTAATGGCGAGGAACAAGAAGTAAGATTTTTAAAAGATGTCAAAGTGTGGGAAGTAAGCCCAGTTCTTGTAGGTGCTAATCAAAATACACACACAGTAGGAATTAAAGAACAAACGCAAAAGGATCTGGACGAAGAAGTCAAAGAAGATTCAAAAAAAAGCGGAATGAGTTTTGTAGAAGAAGTGGATAACTTGCTTATCAAGATGACTTCACTTCTGGGAAGATGTAAAGAGCTGACTTCTTTACGCTTAAGCAAAGATAAAAACCTATCAGATTCGTCAGCGGACGCAATCGAAAAACTAAAAGACGCATTAGAAGATATGCACCAAGACTTAGACACTATGTTAAGGGTGGCGAGTGATAGGAACGAAGTAATAGATAATGAACTTGAAATCAATGATTTGTTTAGGGAAACTAGCAGATTGTTAGATGAGAGTTCTGATTTAATTTAAGGAGCAAAGGTTATGAGTGATTTAAAAGCAAAACAATCTAAACTTCAAGAATTAAGAGAAGAGGCAAAGAACTTTGCAGATGTCAATTTTTCTGATATGTCAGCAGAACAAAAAGAAGAATGGGCAAAAAGAAATGAAGAACTTGAAAGCCTTTCAGCAGAAATAAGAGAGCAACAAGTTTTCGAAAAGCAAAAAGCTGAAAATGAAGTTGAACTTGAAAAAGGTGCTGAAGTAAAATCTCTTCCAATTCATGAAGAAGAAAAGAAAATCACAAGAAAATCATTAGCAGATATGGTAATGGAATCAAAAGCATACCAAGCATATAAAAATGACGGAATGCTTAATGTAACTTCTGAGATTAAGTGGAATCCAATTCTTGAAAGAAAAACTCTTTTAACAGAAACTGGTTATCCACCTGCAGTAGTTAGAGATGATTTAATTGTCCCAACTGCATTGAGAAATCCTAATACTGTTGTTGATTTGTTCTCAGTTATTACAACTGACCAATATCAATACAAGTATTTGGAAGAAACAACCTTTACAAACAACGCTGCAGAAGTAGCCGAAGGCAACGCATTCGGTGAATCAGCTCTAGCATTTACAGAGAACACAGAAGAAATAAGAAAATTCGGTGTTTCTATTCCTGTAACTGAAGAGCTTTTAGCAGATGTTGCAACTGTAAATGGTTATTTAGATTCAAGATTAAGAACAATGTTACAGCTAAGACTTGACAGCGAACTCTTGAATGGTAATGGAACTGCACCAAATATTCGTGGTGTATTAAACAAATCTGGAATCAATACTTTTGATTATTCCTCATTCGCAGGAAATCTTAAGAGAATTGGCCAGATCTATCAAGCAATTACTGAAATCAGAAAAGATGCATTCTTAGAGCCAGACGCAATACTTATGCACCCATCTGATTGGTATGATGTTGTTACAGAAGTAAACGCTGTTACAACTTCAGGTGCTTTACAACCATTATTCATTGGAAACGGAATGTTCAATGGTGCACCTACAGCTAGTATGTGGGGTGTTCCAGTTGTACCAACAACCGCAATATCCGCAGGAACAGCTCTTGTCGGTGTATTCGGTGGCGGTTTAGCTGCACACATTGTAAGTAGAGAAGGCATGGATGTTTCAATGTCTGATTCACATGATGACTTCTTTACAAAAGATAAAGTAATGATGAAAGCAAATATGCGCTTAGGTTTCGCAATCTATCGAGCAACTGCTTTCTGTTCAATTACAAACTTCTAAAGTTAGTAATTATGGTTTTGTTTTCTCACTCGTCTTATGGATCGAGTGAGAAACAGAACTCAAAGGAAAAAGGAAAAATGGCTTACAAATTAAAAAAAGATTTATATAAAAAAGATGACAAATATGTAGAATCTGACGGACATCCAAAAGAGTTCGCAGGTCAATCTGTTTCTTTAGTAGCTAGAGCAGGTGAAGAAATATCTGATATACAAGCTAAAGAATGGGGTTTAGGAAAAAAGGCAAAAGCACCTAAAGAAAACAAAGCCAAGTAGGTTTTAAATGGCTGGTCAATATATTGATAAAGATGATTTAAAAGGCTACATCGGTTTAAGTGGAACAGCTCAAGATAATAATATTGACAATGCTATCAACGCAGCTTGCAGATTAATTGACCAATATACTGGAAGAAGATTCTTTCAAGATACTACAGCACAAATTAAATATTTTCGCCCTGTAAATGAGTTCTACTTGGAGATTCCAGATCTCTCGACTACAACAGGTTTAGTTGTCGAATTAGATACAACTGATAATGGAACTTACGACACGACTTTAACATTAGATACAGATTTCATTTTGATTCCTGTAAATCCTGAAATAAATTATATTGCTGACGGCAATACTTATTACAAACCTTATACTGAATTAAGAATACTTCCAACCAGATCGTCTGAAAGATTTGATCCATTAATACAAAAGAATGTAAAAATAACTGCTAAATGGGGTTGGTCAGCTATTCCTCAAGCTGTAACTCAAGCTGCATTAATTCAATCATTAAGATTTTTTAAACGCAAAGACGCACCATTTAATGTATTAGGAAATGAACAAACTGGGCAAATAGAAATATTTACTAAATTTGATCCAGACGCTAAACAATTAATTGAAGATTTAGTAGTTCATAGATTATAATGGCCAACACAATATCTGGCGGAAATCAATTCAGAAAAAGAATGGAGCTCAACGCCTTAGCAGGTGTAGCTCTTCGTAATTTCTTTTCAGCTTATGGGCAAACTATTACTGTCGCTGCAAAAAAAGCTGCACCTAGTTGGCGAGGCAATCTTCGTGGCTCTATTACATTCGATATGGTAAAGACAGCAGGTTTTGTTGAGGGAATTGATTTGTATAGTCGAAGCCCTTACGCACTTTATGTTCATGGATATTATGACCAAAAAGTTAAACTAAAAGAACCATGGTCAAGAAGTAAGCCACACTATCCACCTATTAAAGCTCTAAGAGATTGGTCAGATGACCACGGCATAAGCCCTTATGCAGTTCAACAAGCCATAGGGCGTAAAGGAACACCACTTATACCATTTTTTAAAATTGCTATTAGAGATAGTGAGGCAGAAAAAAAAGCACTTCTTGCAGGAGCTGCAATTGCGATTGAAACCAAATGGAAAGTTGGTAGAATGACAGTCAAACAATAAGGATCTGGAATGGCGAACTTAACAAACATAAGAAATGAAATTGGAAATAATCTTTCAAATATTACAAGCCTTAGTGTATATCAATATGTTCCAGATTCGGTTGAACCACCTACAGCTGTTGTAGGCGTAATGGATCGTGTAAGCTATGACGCAACTATGCAAAGGGGTGTAGATAGATATGAAATTCCAGTTTATCTTTATGTAGGTAGAGTGGACGCACAAGATAGCCAAAACACTTTAGACGGATATTTGATTTCAAGCGGGGCAAGTTCTGTAAAAGCTCAAATAGAATCTGACTTAACATTGAATGGACAAGCTCAATCTGTTAGAGTATTATCAGCAAGTAATTATGGCGTGTATAATATAAACAATATTGATTATCTTGGTGTAGAATTCATAGTGGAGGTTTTAGCGTAATGGCTTATGAAGTTTTAACAGGAATAAAAATTAAGAAAAAAGAATTTATTGCAGGTGACACTATTAATAAAAGTGACATTCCTAAAGAGTCATTGGAATGGTTAGTGAAACAAAAGATAATTGTAGAAATTACAAAAGCCTATAAAGAGAAAAAATTGCAAGAGAGTGTTAATGTAAAAGTAGAAGACACTGATACAGAATTTGAGGAAGAATAATGCCTAAGTATGGATCAACTGGTGGTAGTAATAATAGAAGAAGAGGCAGACGCAGGAATGGTGGTAAAAGATAATGGCCTTTGTGCATGGTAAAGATACAAAAATATATTTAAACGAAACAGATTTTTCAAGTTATTTTAATTCAGCTGATTCGACCAGATCCGCTGACATTGCAGAAACAACTACATTTGGAAACTCAAATAAAACATACATAGTTGGTAACAAAGACGGAACTGTTTCACTTACAGGATTTTTTGACGCAACAGCTGACGCAACTATACAACCACTTTTAGGCGGTGCTGATTGTCTTTTATTAATTGGCGTTGAGGGAACTGACGCTACCGATAAAGTTAGATTTCAAAATGGAAACATTACAAATTATGGTGTTAGCTCTCCAGTTGGCGATGTAGTTGCTACTTCTATTGATATTCAAAGTGATAATGGTTTATATGATGGCGATATCTTAGAGAGTGCAACTTATACTTCAACAACAAGTGGAACTGCTAGAGATAACAGCTCTTCAACCGCTGACGGTGGAGCAGGTTTTTTAATAGTATCTGCTGCGTCTGGAACTTCCCCTACAGCTGATATTAAAATAACTCATTCAGCTGATGATGTCACTTATGTAGATTTGGTAACATTTACACAAGCCACTTCGACTACAAGTGAAATAAAATATGTAGCTGAGGGAACTACTGTAAACAGATATCTAAAAGTTGAGGCTACTATTGGCGGAACAACACCAAGTTTTTCTGCTATTGTAGGCTTTGGAAGAAACAAGTAATAGAAGAATAGGAGCAATATATGGCATTTACACATGGTAAGGACAGTGTTTTTAAACTAGACGATTCTGGTGGAACACTTACTGACATATCGTCATACATTAATTCTGTGGATTTCCCAGAAACTGCAGATGTTGCTGAAACAACTGTACTTGGGGACGGCAATAAAACTTATATTGTTGGACTTAAGGACGCAACAATAGCAATAGCAGGACTTTGGGACAGCACAATAGATGGAATTTTGGGAGCTGTCGTTGGACAATCCGCAACTCTATCTTTTGAATACTCACCAGAGGGAACAACAGGCGGCAATATCAAATATACAGGCGAATGTATTTTGACAAGCTACGCTCAAAGTTCACCTGTAGGCGATGTAGTTGCATATTCCGCAGATTTTCAAGTAAGCGGTGCTGTCACAAGAGGCACACACTAATAATTCATAAAGGACGCATATGGACATTTTAAATATAGACAACTTAGGAAAACTTCCTAATGTTGAAACAAAAGAAGTTGTTATAAAAGAATGGAACGCAAAAGTTGTCATTCGTGGTTTAACAAAAAAAATGCAAATCGATTTGGCTCGTATAACTCAAGATGAATCAAAAGACGCTTTTGATTATCAAAAAGCTCTATTGCAAGTGAGCGTTATAGATCCAAAGCTAGATGATGAGGCAATCGAAAAATTATACGATCTGGACGCTCAAATCATCGACAGGCTATTTATTGAAATATCAAACTTAAATGGGATTGGAGATGATGACCAGACTTTAATGTCTGACGAGTTTCAAGAATAATCCAGATCTTGCCTTCCGCTTTAGACTAGCTAGGGACTTATGCATGACAGTAGGTGAATTACAAGCTACTATGTCATTAAAAGAGTTCAACCAATGGGCAACTTTTTACCTTTGGGAACAAGAAGAACGAAATAAAGCAATAGCAATAGCAGACGCTGAAAGCAAAAAAAGGACAAGATAAATGGGAGCAGGTGCAGACTTAATAATTAGGATAGCTACAAAAGGGGCAAATGTAGCTAGAGGTCAGCTTGAGACATTAGGTAAAAGCGGAAAACTTGCAGGAACTAAACTAGCAACTTTTGCAAAAGTTGGTGCAGCTGTCGCAGCAGGTGCAGTTCTTGCTTTAGCAAAAGGCGTTATAGAATCTGTTCAAGCATTTACTGAATTTGAAGACAAGATGACGCAATCTCTTGCAATCATGAAAACTACTACTCTTCAGCAAGAGCAAATGGCTATGGCGGCAAGACAAGTAGCAACTGAAACTACAATTTCTGCTGACCAATCAGCTGAGGCGTTCTTCTTCTTAGCGTCTGCAGGTTTAGACGCAGAACAATCTATTGCAGCTTTGCCCCAAGTTGCTGCCTTTGCCCAAGCAGGTATGTTCGACATGGCTACAGCTACCGACTTAGCAACTGACGCTCAATCAGCTTTAGGTTTAACTTCAAAAGACGCAAGAGAAAACCTCATGGGATTAACAAGAGTTACAGATGTTCTTGTAAAAGCTAACACTTTAGCAAACGCAAGTGTTCAACAATTTGCTGAGGCTTTAACTACTAAAGCAGGTGCAGCTTTAAAGGTTGTTAATAAAGATGTAGAAGAGGGTGTAGCCGTTCTTGCAGCATTCGCTGATAGGGGTGTTAAAGGTGCTGAGGGTGGTGAAAAACTTAACCAAGTTCTTCGAGATATTCCAAGAGCTACCGCAAAAAATAGTGAGGCATTTGCTGCGCTAGGACTTCAAATGTTCGATTCAGAAGGCAAGATGAAGAATGTTGCTGATATAGTTGAAGAACTTGATAGAGTTTTGGGGCCAATGTCAGATGAAATGAAAGCTGCGACTTTGGATCAATTAGGACTTAATCGTGGTGTAGCAGACGCAGTAAAGATTTTAAGTGGTTCGACAGACCAGATCCGTAATTATGAACATGAATTAAGAAGAGCAGGCGGAACTACACAAGCTATTGCAGAAAAACAACTTGAAAGTTTTAAAGCACAGACACAACTACTTAGAAATAATTTACAAAATTTAGCAATAACATTAGGCGAAGAATTAATGCCTTTTCTTAAAAATTTGGTTTCAAATTTAACTACATCTGTTGAAAGAATACAAAATTTTAGAAATAGATTAAATAGTGCAAATGCACCAATTGAAATAATGGGCGTAAAATTAAAAACAGTTGCAAAAATATTGTCTTTTGCTTTATTTCCAGGTATTTCATTAGTGGTTACAGGCTTAAGTAAATTATTTAAGGCTATTGGAAAAAGTAATGATAAATATGAAGAGGCTGCAGAAAAAGCAGAACGACTTACTAATGCTTATAAATTGCAAGAATATTATACAGGTTTTGTAGGTAAAAAAACAGAAGATCTGGTGGATTCAACTTTATCACTTGACGAAATTTTAGATGGAACAAATTACACAGTTTCACAATTAACTTCTTTACTTGACCAAAACGCAATCGCCTTAGATGAAAACGCAAAAGAAGCACTTGAAACTGCACAAGCATATGAAGACGGATTACTAGGCGGATTGCAGTCAGTAATGAATGCACTTGATAAAATGCAATCTATTCAAGACAGAGTCAATAACGCAGAAAATAAAAGAAATAAAGCACTAGAAAAACAAATTAAAGCTGAAGAACAAGTAGAAAAAGCTACAGAGAATTTAGATAAAGCAAAACAACATCTAGCAAGTGTTCAAGGTATAGGGGCAAAAGTTACATTAGAAGAACAGTTAGCAATAGAGCGACAAAAAGAAACAATAAGAGCTTTACAAGAACAAGAAGAACTCTCCACGATCCAAAAACTAGAGCTACAACTAGCTCAACAAGAGTTAGCAAAATTGATAGAAGAATCTACAGCGTTATCCAGAGAAGAAAAAGACGCATTAAGAGCTGTAGAACAAGCTGAAAAAGATTTAACAAGAGCTGAAGACTTAAGAACTGAGGCTATAGATAGAGTCACTGAGGCTCAAAAAGAATTGAACAAAGTATCAGAACAAAGTTTTAGAAATACACTTGAACAAGCAATAGCACAAGAACAATTAACAAAAGCTCTAGCCAGTTTCGGTGAGGGAACAAAAGGCTATGAAGACGCTATTAAAAAAATGGCTCAAATAACTGGAATCGAAATTGGAAAGATAAACAAAATGTATGATGAAATGTTTGCTAAGCAAAGTCGTGTAGGCGTATCAGCCCCAAGTATTCCTTCAAGTGGTGGCGGATCTGGTGGCGGATCTGGTGGCGGATTAAAATTTCCACCAAGTGGTGGTGCAGAAGTTCCAACAAGAGGTACTTTTACAGACATTGGCGGTGGATTAGCAAGATATAATAATACAAATTTGGTTACAGTTAATGTAGGTGCAGCCTTAGCAAGTGGAACTGATATTGAAGAGGCAGTAGCTAAAGCACTTCAAGAAGGTGCAAGGCGTGGAATTAATGTGGCTTTTTAATGAGTGTTGCTTTTGATTCCAATGTTGATTTAACTGTTGAAATTGGTTTTGATTCTGATCCATTCGACAGCTCAATAACTTTTACAGATGTATCAACTTATGTAAGACAATTTACTACAAAAAGGGGAAGAGCAAATGAATTAGGACAATTCGTTGGAGGAACTGCACAAATATTATTATCAAATGCAGACAATCGATTTAATCCTAACAATACTTCTTCACCTTATTATGACAATGTAAATGGTATTACTAAAATTCAACCTCATAAGGTAGTAAGAATAAAAGCAACTTATGATTCAACTACATATGATTTGTTTTATGGTTTTCTTGATACTATCCCTGTATCTTATCCTGCAATTGGTGCAGATTCAGTTGTTCGTTTTAATTGTGTCGATGCTTTTAAAATATTTAACTCAATCACTTTAAATTCATCTGGGTGGAGATTAGGCAGGGGTGGTTTTTCTGAAATAGGTATATCAACTGTAATGGGATATGAAGATGAAGAAGAATTATCTAGTGCAAGAATTACAAGATTATTAGACCAAATACAATTCCCCTCATCTCTTCGTAATATAAATACTGGAACTGTAAATGTTCAAACTCAATCAACAAAAACTTCTGATGTTCTTACATTATTAAGAGAAGTAGAAAAAGCTGAGAATGCCCAATTTTTTATGAATCCAGACGGAACGGCAATATTTAGAAATCGTGATTATAGATTATCAAACACTAAAGCTGTAAATGTTCAAGCGTCTTTTAGTAATGACGGAACATATTTGCCTTATCAAGATGTTGTTTCATCTTTTGACTTAAATGAGGTTATTAATATTTACGAATGGACTAGATCTGGTGGCTCATCTCAATTTGTTTCTGACGCAAATTCTATAACTAGATACAGACCAATAGCCTCAACTCAATCGACTATCAATGTAAATGATTCTGATGTCTTAAGTATTATTGAACAAAAAATTAGCGAAACTGCTTTGCCTATTGTTAGAATTGATAGCTTAAAAATTAATCCACGAGAAGATGTCAATATATGGCCTAAAGCTCTTGATTTAAACTTCGGTGACAGAATATTGGTCAAAGTAGTCAATCCAGATTCTTCTGACTATACTGATGAATTATGGATTGAATCAATAAGCCATAATGTAAATGCAAGCACACAAACTTGGAATTGGAATTTAACACTTAGCCCTGCAGGTTCAGCAGGTTGGGTATTAGGACAAGCAAAGTTGGGCGAAGGCACAAGATTGGTTTATACTTAGACAAAAAGGAGCAATTAATAATATGGGAGCAGGTTTTAAAGTTTGGAGCACAGGCGATCTGGTTAATGCCTCAGACTTCAATAATTACATACAAGAGCAAGTAGTCATGGTTTTTGACGACTCTACCGCCAGAGACGCAGCTGTCACTTCTGCTGAAGAAGGCATGTTTTGTTATCTAAAAGATTCAAACGATTTACAATTTTACAATGGATCTTCTTGGGCAAATTTTATTGGCGAGGGCGATATTACAGGAATTACAGCAGGTGCAGGCTTATCTGGTGGAGGAACTTCTGGTGCGGTATCTTTAGCAGTTGATGTCAATTCTCAAACTTCTGTAACTGTAGCGGGTGGCGATGAAGTTATTATAGGGGACATATCAGATTCTAATAATATTAAGAAAACAACAGCTCAAGATATTGCAAATTTAGCACCCGCAGGGGCAACTGTTGGACTAATATTGGCTTTAGGATAGAGAGGAAAAAATGGCTGAGGCTTACAAAAATGCATATTTAGATGTCACATCATCTGCTCAAACATTATATACAAATTCAAGTGGAGGATCTGGAATAGTTGTAACACTTAGAATAACAAATGTTGATGGTGCTACCGATGATACAATTACTGCTGATGTTATTGACGGAACTTCTGGTAGTGCAAAAATTGCTTATACTATTTCAGTTCCAGCAGATAGCACAATTGAGTTAGCAGGAACTTCTAAATTATTTTTAGAAAATGGCGATAAGATTGATTTGACAGGCGGTAATGCGTCTGGCGATTTACAGGCGTTTGCAAGTATTTTAGAAATAACCTAAAGGAGTTCAAATGCCTTATGGTTATCTAGGACAAAATCAACCTAATCAAACTGTATCTAATAGTGGTGTCTTTTCTATTACTGATGTAGCTGAACTTCAATCACAGGGAAAACTT
>Ga0208547_1000287_pt1 | contig 29040 bp, 43 predicted proteins | sample DEB08_DNA_5_FD_185501 | JGI IMG/M metagenome (GOLD analysis project Ga0208547, IMG submission 185501) | Aqueous microbial communities from the Delaware River and Bay under freshwater to marine salinity gradient to study organic matter... | ecosystem: Environmental > Aquatic > Marine > Coastal ...
TTAGATTCTAAAAATGTAATATGGTTTTGCACAAACTTTTGAGCATCTAAAATAGTGCCACTACCTAAATGCATACCATCGAATTCCTTTAAATTTAATTCGTATATCTTTTCCTTCAATTCTGCAAGTTTCATTGTTTAAATATACAAATAATAAGATATAATTGTATTTATTGTTATTTGTGCTTATCTATCAAGTATGCATACTCTGGTATGGCATCGAAACTTGGACATTCTTTTATCCTTTCCCAGCTATCAATTTTGCCGTTTAGGTTTTTATCTGGCGATATATCCCTATGCCCTAATATTTGAACATTATCTATGCTTTGAAATTGTTTAAGATATAGCAAGGCATTCTCTATTTCGCAAATTAAGCCTTGTTTCTGCGCTTTTGTGCGACTATCTTTTGCCTTGTGTACGTTTGCCCTATCTACTCCACCAATGTAGCAGATATGTATGCTTGTGCTATTATATCCTTTAACTCCGTTAGTCATTTGCTCGTATGGTGCTAACTGGAATACTTCGCCATCTTCAGCGATTATACGATGATAGCCGACAGACTTCCAGCCAATAGACTTCCAATGTCGCTTGATGCTTTCTACATCGCCAAACCCAGCAGAACAATGAATAAAGATGCGCTTGATTAATCTCATTTAAATCGTTTACTCCACCATCTACGAATAAATAGCGATGCCACAAGTATCACAACAGCCGTAAAAATACTCGTGATGCTTCTAAAAATCTCTTGAGCATAAAAGTTAGTAGATATTTGAAAAGGCAAAGTAAAATAAACACCCATACCAGTTGATATAGTCAAGCAGACATCAATTATCTTATTCTTAAAACTTTCCGTTTGTAGTGATTGTATTAATAATATAGCACCTATTATTACTTTATCCATCTCTCTATTTTTGTGCGTTTCTAATTAATTTTGCTTTCTTCAATATCATTTCCAGCACCCATCCAAAAGACAAACCGAATATGTAATAGATATACATTGGATTCTCGGTCTTCATCGAATCGGGTAAAAAGTTTAACCCAAGCCAATGCACTAAATCTTCGGTAAATACGATAATAGGGAAACACATTAAGAAAAAAGATATAACGGAATTGTAATTGTCTAGCCACCAAAACTCCCAAGATACTTCTAATGGTGTACGTTCCGATTCTATATCTCGAATGGTAAACTGAAACCACTTACTGGTCACAAACGCTAACAAAAGAAAAAAGAAAGCAGCCAAAATAAAGCTACTTTCTATTCCATTAGTAAAGTAATTCGTAACGTAAATGCTATCCATTAAATTATAATTATCTTGTTAATTATTTGGTCATCCTTTGGCTCTCCTTTCCATAGTGTCGGCTTGGTGTTATCCAAGTAAGTAATCATTTGCCGTTTATATTTGGTAGCCATATTCATAGCTTCTCGCTTGGCAAATTCCACATTAGCGATTTGCTCGTTACTACCTTGTGCAGTTTGTGCGCCTTTATTTCCAGTCTTAATGTGATTGGCTTTACTCAAGTATGCTTTTACATTGTATGCGATATAAGGCTTTAAATAAGTGTCTATAAGCGTTGTATAACTTGCTGGATTAGCCACCACATCATCGTAAAAATCAGCACCAAATAAAGATAATACTTGTTCCCATTCCACTAATTGGATAAGGTTATCCTTTACTGCATTCATATCAAACGTATTACTGAATGCTAACGCTTTTATTTCTGCTTTACTCGCTATCATTTCCCACTATTGTTTTAGCTTGTTCGTCATCCATTCCCATCATCATTAGCAACTCATAAACTGCTGCTTTTCCGATTATATCCTTTTTTTCTAATAGCACAGTAATAGCTGCCAAGTCATTAACCACGTTCATCGGCGATTGATTGTTAAAACTCACCTCTCCCTCGTATGCAGTGCCTTTAAACGCTTTTTGCAAGGCTTCCATAATGATGTCCTGCTCGTTTCTAATCAATCTCTCGGCTAACTCCCACTCGTTACGCAGTTGCTGATTGTTGCCTAAAGTTCCAGCACTCTCTAAACCTGCTAAACTTCTAAACCAGCTACACGCTTTTACGATGTTGTTCTCTACCAACTTCTGCAACTCAATAAAGCTGCCCTCTTTTTGCATTGGGTAGGTGATGTATTCGGGTGCTTCAACATCTCCGCTCTTCGGTACAATTAAACTCTTACCGCTTCTGCCTTGACTCGTTCCTTTGAGTTGACTTTCTAACTTTTGTTTCTGTCGTGCTAAACCTTTCTCAGCATCTCCATTCGCATCGGTAGTATCTCCAAAGTCAAACATCAAAATACTGGACAAAGTTACTCCATTCTCGAACTGATTAGCGTTGTATTGCCCTATAAGACTTTCTACTTGAGCATCGAAAAACGCACCACTCCACATAGGCAAAGGATAATCTATCATTCCGCTCTCATATTCCATTATTGGAATAATTGTGCGCCCATCTTCATCGTAGTTAGGGTATAATGTACGCTCTATTGGGCGTATTCTTGTATCGTTCCAGTCTTTGCTAATTGCTACTGCTTCGGGTTTTTCCCCAAAATACTCCATAAATCGCACTTGCGAAGCATCTAAATGGTATACAAATACCTCGCTACCTTTACGGATTGCCTCTATAAATCCATAGCCATACGTTCTGCGGTCTTTAGCTACTCGTTTAGACAACTCAAACCAGTTATAGTATTTGTTTAAGTCCTTTGTTAACTTTCGCTCTAACTGCATATTTTCAGTTAGTAAAGCACCATAGCTAACATACTCGGAAAACGAGTTAATTACCGCTTTCAAAGTGCTACTTTCTTTAGCTAATTTAGATACCTTTTGAGGAAATAGATTGTTATCAACTGTGCTAACAATTCTTAATCCTTGTTTGGTAACTATCTTCTGCTTATCTGTGTAGTCTGGTAACTGAATTACGTTATTCGTTACCTGGAAGCTGCTTTGCTGACTTTTTCTTGGATGGTTTTTTATTTTCTTCTGCACGTTCGATAAATCTTATCAGTTTGGTAAATTGTGGCAATAAGCTATACTTGTAAATTAACTCCGCTGAAAGGGTGTTAGTGTCAAGGATACCAAAACCCTTGACACCAATTTTTTGCCCTTTATACTTCTTCTTAAAAACCCACATATTATACAGATGTTGCTGCTACTAATTCTGCTACGATTGCTGGAACAGTTGTAGCTGGAACAGTTGCTCCGCTAATACCACTCAATACTCGTAAGAACTCGCCTTGCTCTGCCATCATAGTGAATGAGAATAGGTTATCGTCTGCTTTTGCTCTACCACTTGTAGACTCTGCACTCATAAACGCTGCGAATGCCTCATCTGCGAACTCCTCATCGTAACCAATGAACAAAAGTCTGTCGCCATCGTACAAACGTGCTACCATATACTGCTCACAAGAGTCTTTAATTGCTTGTAATTCTTTACGTTGAGTGCTTGTTGGGTTAGCTACTGCAAAGTTTACCTCTACTTGGTTACTTCTTTCCATTGCTTCAGTTACTTCACATTCTCCACGCTTGAAATTGATTTTACCAAAACCAACACCAGCCGAAGCGAACACGATGTCTGTAATGTCGTGGTCACTTCCTAATGTGATGCTTGTAATATCTGCAACTGGAATGGTATAGAGTTCTTTGACTCCCGCCGTTCTTGGGCAGTTTGACCCTGCTACTGCTGCTAAACTTAAATTTGCTGCCATTTTATAATTATTTTTTTTGTTGTTAAAAGGGGATGAATAAACACCCCCTTTATAAATTTAATACTATCGGAATAAAACGATGTCCTCGCCGTTGGTGTAGTTAACATCAAAAGCATAGTCACATCTGTAACGCACTGTTCTGTCTCCAGTCACTTCGTACTGAGGTAAGATAGATACGTTATTCCACTCTGCATCTAAAGCAGTTCCAAAGTGTAGGTTAGATACGTTAGCTGCTACGATTGTGTTTGCAGATACGAAAGGCAAAATAGCCAATCTGTTACCCAAGAAATCCAATTCTTTAGCACCGATGTAGTAAGACCCTGCACCATTTGCTGCTGCTGCTTGAGCCAAAGAATAAGCTTTGCCTAAACCTTTGTTACCGAAGATATAGAAATCTGGGTCATCTTCTACTGACTCGCTCAATCCGTTGTATACGCTTGTTAATACTGCTAAAGCGTTAGAAGCGTTGATGTAGTTGATGTTACCACTTGTGAAAGTTCCAGTAAATCCGCTTGTATCTAAAGCGATAGAGAAAGTAGTTGCGCTCAATACTGTGATAGCATAAGAAGCACCATCTAAATCACTCCAATCAGTTCCAGAAGAGCCTACCATTGAAGAGAAAGTAACTACATCGCCAGTCTGCAAGTTAGATGTAGAAGCTACTGTTAAAACTGCTGGAGATGCTTTAGTGAAAGCCGTTACCGCAACTTTATCAGAATCCAATTTGCTTACATCGCTACCAGCTTCCATTAAAGGAATAAGACCAGTCACTACGTTAGAAGAAGCAGAAACTGTGATTTTAGATAATTGACCAGCAGCAACACTACCTCTCCAAATAGAAGCGTCGATGAACTTTGAACGGATAAGCGCTTGTTGCTCAATCAAAGCTTCTTCGATAGTTGCTGGAGGAACGAAATCGCCACCACGACCTCTTGGCTGCTGACTTGCATACCAAGTACCATTTAATGATTGGTAATCAAATTCAACTGCTTCCATAAATTTTTTAGGGTCAAGGTATTTCTCGCCCAAAGTCATAGACCCTGCGCTATTGAAAGCAGCTACAGAATCTTGAACTGTAATTGTGTTAGCCATAGTTTTAACTACCGCTCTTGAGTCGATGTCTGTGTGTACAGAAATCAATCCGTTTTCAATCGTTCTACCTCGTAGTACCGACTGCGCTATTATGCCTTCTAAATCCTTACCAGCATAAGTGTTTGGTGAAATTGTTGGTGTTGCCATTATTTAATGAAATTTTGAAAGTTATTTAAATGTTGTTTCCAAGTCGGCTCATTTACCGAATTAGTCTTGTTTGATTTTGTCGGAGTAGGCTCAACGAAATTCTTGAAAGCCTCAGCGATTTCGTTTTTGATAACCTCGCTCAAGTTTTCTTTTTTGTCTTCTACTACTTCCTCCTCCATTGGCTCTTCTGCTTCTGCCTCTTCTTCTTCTTTAGGCATTAATTCAGCCATAGCTTCTTCTAAAGCTACTAATCTCGGCTCAAGTATCTGCATTACTTCATCTACAATAGCCGTTTGTTCTTCTGGTGTAACTTCGTTATCCACTTCGTTCTCTACACTTGGCTCAGTCTCGTTAGAGATTTTGTTCCAAATCTTTTGAAGCAAAGTTTTTTCTTCAGTCACAACTGGTGTTGTTTCTTCCATTTTTTCTTCTTTTTGATTTATAAAATTAGGTACTAATAAGTCTTTGTTCACGAATGTATCTCTTGAGTAGTTAGCTACTTTTTTAGTCTCCCACTCCTTACCTACAAATCCGTATTTTTTAGCTTCTTTAAAGTTTAGGTATTCGCCGTGTCCACCATTGCGTTCCATTAACTCGGCAATCACTTCTTTTTCTACTCCCAAGTTTAAATATACTTGATTAATCGCACCCTGCCATTTCTCAAGGTCGTTAATCATATCCTGCATATCGTTCTCGTTGCCCTCTACGTAACTCATAACCTTATGAACAAGGAATAAACCAGTATTGTCCATATAAATGTTCTTTACGCTTGTAGCTGCACTTCCTATAATAGTAGAGGCAGATGCGTTTACACCACGATAATAAGTGTTAATCGTTGCACCGCTATTTCTTAATAGGGAATAAATAGCTAAAGCGTGGCTAACATCTCCGCCTAAACTCTCTAAAGTTACATTAATTACATCAACACCTAAATTCTGCAAGGCTTTTATCTCCTCTGCTTTCTGTTCGCTTGTATTGGCTTTATACTCCTCGTATGTATCCGCCCAAACGTTATACCCTATGTCGCCAAATATCTCAATATCTGCGACATTATCGGTTTTCTTTATGTTTAAAAAGGGTGTTACTTTCATATCTCGTAAATTTACTACGTTATAATTATAATTTTTGTAAATTATCTATTAGTGATGTTGTAAATAGTTTGCAGCGATACGCCATACTTTCGAGATAGCTTATTCCTTAACTCCATAACGCTAATTCTGCCAGTATTTTGATTATAAAAATCTGCCTTTATTACTTCTTTAATTCTGTCTTTGTGATATAACCCCTTATCGGCTAAACCTAACGCTTCGTTAATATGTTCTTGCTTGTTCAACATTTAATACTTTTGTTTGTAGTTTAGTAAAATCTTGCTCTACGTTAATTACTTGCATTTGTCTATTTTCGTTTGCACTAACTAACTCGCTTACTCCTCTGCTTACTTGGTCGCTTATCGTTCCCGTTGGAGTAGGTGCTATATATCCGCCCTCAGCAAACATCTTCGGGATACGCATATTATTCAAAGCGTTCATAAAATCCACGCCGTAGCTATCTACTGTGCTTTTCTTTACGATATACTCGCCACCCTCTGCTTCAAATCCACCACGACCAGCGACACTAAACGGAACTCCACCTTGTGAATGACTTGCACCTTGAATAAGTCCACCATCTTGGAACTTTTGCGCTGCTACCGTTGCCACTTGAACTGCACCAAGTACACCTATTGCTGCTGCGTTTGCAATTCTTAATGTTTGGGTAGGTGTTGGGTCAGTAGTTTGTGCAAGTGCTGCTAATACCGCTTGAGCAGCGTTTGCCGTTGCCGTTGATATTTGTATAGCTTTTTGTCTTTTAAACGCTTTACGTTCAATTTGCTCAAGTTTTTTATCTGCTTGTTCTTGGCTTATTACTCCTGCCTCTACTTGCTCTTGAATTACCTTTTTATTCCGTTCGGTTATAGATGCCATTAATGCACCTATGCTTGAAATAGATGATTTTACAGTATCTATTGCAAAGTTTAATTTTTCTTGACCTGCTTCATCTAAACCTAATCCATTTAATAAATTAAGTCCTGCTTCTTCCTCATCAATTCCGTTAATTGTTTGACCGATTGTAAGCATTTGAGTGTTAATCTCATTTAATTGCTTTTTAAGTAGTGCTTCTTCTTCGGGTGTTAATGGCGGTATCAATCCCTGCCCAGTATCTGCCGTTATTTGTTCTAACTGCGCTTTAATTAAAGTAGCTTGATTAGTTAATGACTCTAACTCTAACTGGGCTTTTTGTTTTTGGTATTTTCTATCAATCGCTAACTTTTCTTCAGCCGTTAGGTTAGCTTGTTCTAACTCTCTAAACTGCTGATAGTCTAAATCTGCTAACTCATTTTCTAACGCTTCTTTTCTTTGTTGTTCTTCTTCCTCTAATCCTTTTAACTTTAAGTCTGCTATCTTCTTTTCGCTCTCTGCTATAACTGCTTGGCGTTCCAGCTCGCTTAAACTTGTTTCGGCTAACTGCGCCTCTCGTTTGTTCTTTTCTATTTCTATTAAAGTAGCTACATCGTCTCCGCCCTGCGCTTGAATTAGTTTTAATCGTGCTGCTAAATTTTCTCTTTGTAGTGCGTATTGCTCTGCCGCTATTTGTTTTTCAAGTCTAACTATCCCACTCTTTTCATTTGCTTGTGCTTGTAAAAGTGCTATTTCTTTTTGTGCTAATTGTTCGGCTTCTGCTGCACTATCTGTGGCTAATTGACTTCTACCCTTTTGGATGTCAAATTCAGTCTGTGCGATTTTTGTTAAATTCTTTAACTTTTTAGATTCTAATGCACTCGCTTCCTCTAACTTGGCTATTATTTCCTCTTGTGATAGGTTTGCCTTATCCGCTGCATCTGCTCTTAACTGCGCTACTTGACCCTCTATTTGTGCATTTTCTTTTAGCAAGTTTCTACGCTGAAATACTAACGCATTTTCTTTCTCTTGTAGTGCTGCCGCTTTTTTTGCATCTGCTGCCACCTCTGCTGCAAACTCTTTGACTGCTTCTTTGCCTTTTTCAAATACTTCTACTGCTTTTTCTCCCGCTTTTTCTAATTTTCCTATTGGGTCTTGTATTCCAGTAGCACCCTGCGCCACTGCGTTGCTTAAATCCTTAAAACCCTCTTTCATATCTCCGCTGAATATTTTAACGATAGCCTTACCTGCTAAACCCAATGCCTCTATTCGATTCATTATGTTCTTTTGTATGGCATCCCCAATTTTCTTAAATACGTCGCTAATTTTTAACTCTTTAACTTTGTTAAACGCATCAAAAATAATCTTCCCAAAGTCAGCCATTTTGCTTGTGATGTTAGCAGTAACACTGCCCAATGCAGCCATAATAACTTTAAGTTTCATCGCACCTTGTTCTGTGCTTTGGAAATAAGCTACTAAACTTCCTACCACTACCACAAATGCACCTATACCAGTAGCAATCAAAGCAAGTTTAAACACGTTCATTGCTACTTTGCCTGCTAATGTCGCTACGTTCAACGCTTTCTGCGCTGCCGTTTGTGAGTTAGTCGCTGCGGTGTGCGTTTTTTGTACACCCTCAGTCATTACTAATGCCTTAATATGTGCTAACGTGGCTTCTTTAGTTTGCTGAAAACTTTTTGTAAGACCGCTTAAATTAGTGCCGAAGATTGTCACGTTGCCTAAAGCGTCTTGAATAGACTCGGAGTAGTTTCCTACGTTTCTTCTGTTGTCGCCTACTGCGCTCTCGTTCTCTTTTAGCTTGTCCGTGATGTCCTTTATTTGCGTAGTAAGTTGCTGACCTTTATCGGTGTTTTCCCTTTGCTCTGCACTTAACGAGTTATACTCCTTTGTTAAGATGCCTAATTGCGCCTTTAATTGCTCATTACTGCCAAGTTCTGCATTTAATGCGGTGTTATACTGGTCTACCTCTTTAACTGCCGCTCTACGTTCTGCATTTACTTTGCTTAACTCATCTTTTTGACTTGCTAATTCTACTTTGCTTGTTTGGATATTTGCCGTTAGTTCTTGCTCTCTTGCTATCTGCTCATCCGTTAACTGACCTCCAGCCTCTTGCTCTTTTCGGAGTGATGCTAATTCTTTTTCATACTCCTTAATTTCGGCGGTAGTCTTTTTTATTTCATCTTGTTGTGCAATTTGTTGTTTAGTCAAATCATCAAGACCTTTTTTAGCATCGCCCAATCCTTTTAACTCTATGTCTATTATTACTTTTTCTGCCATTACTTCATAATTAATTTAGCTTTCACTAATCGTTTAATAATATCGTAAGACCACTCCACTATTTTGTAGACTTGGTCTTTGTAAATGTACTCTCGTCTATTGCTAACGATTGTACCTAACTCGTCTTTAAATGTTACCTCTATTATCTTGTTGTTTTTCTTTTGGTTTAGGGTGTTGATAAATAATCCATTTAAAACTTTACCTATCATAACTGGCTCGCTCCAAGTTATTAAAGCATCTATATTCGTTGTGGTTGTATCGCTATTAGTGTAATTTATGTTATCAGTACCATCATATACGTTGTTTCTCCAATCAAATCTTAAAGACAAAACCTTACTCCACGATGTTGGCTCATCAGCCAAATATGGATAATTTTTTGCGAAATTACCATCTCTTGTAGACCTGCTAACCGAATCATAAAGACAATTAAAAAAACTTTCCACAGTTTCAACATTAGAACTATTAAATGTATTTAAATTATACAAATAACTTCCATAGGATTGATAAGGTAATAGTTGAGTTGTTTTAATATATAAATCATTTTCTATGTTTTGTTTTAAATATATTAAATCGCCTTGCAAGTATTCTATATCCGTTACCGTTTCATCTAATACGATGCTATCTAAATTATATTGCTCAATCGTTATGCTTGGTAATGATGCTGGACTTGCACCTATTGGCTCTGTTCCCTCATCTTGTAGCTCAATATAAGCCTTATCTCCCTCAATTTGCAAAACTAAATTAAATTGCTTTAATACGCCTTTTAAAAAATCTAACTGTGAAAAATTGCTAACATAATCAGCCCAACTAACTGCATCTCCTTGGGCAATATTATCATAACTTATCGAACATCTATCTACAACTATACTTGCTTCTGTTAATGGATAACTTGCATTCGTATCTAAAAATACTCCAAATGTAATAATTTCGCCAGAACTAAAACTATAATCTAAATCAAGAGAAAATGTGTTTATTCCATTTTGCAAACTATTACCTACACCAGTTAATTGATTGGTTGTATATCTATTATTTACTCCAAAACTATTCCATATATCTATAAATAACTGTGCGCTATTTAACTCGCCTAATTCGCAAGTTATTTGACCTTTTATTTTAAGTTTATTTATATTTCTATCCAGTTGGTAACTTTTACCATTAGCAAAAGTAGAAACTGTCATTACGTTATTTGTTAATGCCGTTCCTAAATCAAGTATTTGATAATTAGGGTAGCTATATGTGTAAATTGTAGCCGTTGGACTTGATGATGGAATTTGCTCTCCACTATTTTCAAAACCATTATGGCATAAAGAAAATCCACTAAAATCGGAATAAACAATTGATTCTCCATAATCGGAATCAAAAAAGTTAGATACCATAGAGTATCCCTCATCCGATAATACTTTATAAACCAAGTGCTTTAAACTAAAAAATGGCGCAGAGTTTTCTGCACTTAATGGAGTTGGGAATAATTGTTCATAAAATGGATTGGCAAAATTAAAACTTATATCAGTACCTAATGATTTTGGGATAACTGCCTCTAATGCGGTTTTAATATTTGCGTCATTATAAATAAATTGCTGGTCGCTTGGGAATAATTTCCAAAATGGTTTATTCCTTAAAGTCTTAATTAAGTCGTTATCCTGCCCCATAAACAAGCACTTGAAATTGTAGTTATCGTAGCCAGTAACATAAAGCACACCTTTGCTAAAGATATTACCCTCAATAGTAATGTAAGCCTCTCCGCTTGTTTGCGTTTGTGCGCCCTCTGTTGTAATGTTGCCAAATGCTAATTCGTTTTTAGCCGTTCTTGGTAGGGTAAATTGAGTAGATGCAGTTCCAGTTCTATCCGTGAGGTTTTCAATTTTGGTCAAACCGCCCTTAATAACTAAACCGCTCAGCGCATCCTCTTTGTAGTCAAGTTCTATTCCGTTAAATGTTATCATTTAAAACTTGGTTTTGTTTGTGCGTATCTGTATTTGAAATTAAAATCTATACCTCGTGACTTTTCAACTAACTTGAAGCTACCATCCAGCACGTTGATAGGTCTTAACTCTCCATTATCCACTACCCATTGTAACGGACTGCTCACAAAATCTTGCAATTCGCCCTTATGTCTGCTTGTAAAAAAGTTACCACGCACCTCATAATCCTCAACGATTGACTGGTTTACTTTTACGTTGTTAGCTGATGTATTAAAAAAGTTAGTGTTACCAGTATGAGTGTAACCACCCACCAAATAACTTTCACTTGATGTCTTAACGCTTTCATAATCGTAGGTTTCAAACTTGATATTCTCCTTAACTCCGTATCGGTTAATAAACATAAACTCGTTTACCTTGCATCTGTCCTCAACATAGTAGTACATATCGCCCAATGATGCGTGACTTGCTTTAAATCCTGCGTATTTCGATAGTGGAGTACTACTTGGCGGCACAAGTGCGTTGGTCGCTAAAAATGTTCTATTTAAAGGTACACTAATTAGCCTATTTGTCCAGCTTGAAATATCTATCTCGGCAAACTGTTTCGGTGTGGTGTATTGGTTAGGCTTATCCGCATCATACGTTACGATGCTAATCTCTGGACTTTGAGCAAACACTACGCACCTATCATAAGCACCTTGATATTTAGGCGCAAAGCTACCATTAAATAACTCCGAGCCATAAAGCATACCTTTTCGGTTTATGCCATCGTTTGCAGTTTGGTCGTTTGAGTATCTTAAGCCGTCAATATTGGCAAAAGCATAAAACTCATTTGATGTTAATGCCGTTAGCGAGTTGATAGGGTCAGTCACTTCGACCTCATATTTGCCATATAAGTCATCTAAATGCTCTATGGCAGTTGTGCTATACCCCTGCGTAGTAAACACGTTTAGAATAGACTTTAAATAGTTAGAGGCATCAAATGTAAATGTATTATTTACGTTTAATGCTCGGTACTTGGGTACGTTAGGAATAGATGCACCTGCTTGTGTCTTTAATTCAAACTCTAAATACGCTGGGTCGTTAGTAGTTTCAGTTGCTACAAACTTAACTGGTAAATAAGCCGAATATAATCCGTCTGTCGTTGGTTGTGTTGTTAATGCTATCGCCATAATTATAATGCTGCTAATAAAACAATGATTTCATCGCATAGAGTGTCCATACTCGTTATTAAAGATGCTTGAGTGCTTTGCAATGCGGTTATCTTTTCATCTCGTACATCAATAAACTCTGCGCCATCCGTTGTGAATGTTTCTTCATTTATAGTGATAGTTCCACTTGTCTGTCCAGTTATCGCAGTTTCTTGAGCCACTGCTGCCTCGTAGTTTGCTGCATCAACTTCAAGTTCTGCTATCTTTGCTTTAATACTTGCTATGCTCATTTTATCTTAATTTTAAAAAGTTTGTAACGTAGTTTTCCGCTTGTCTTGTTATCTCTGCTTGATTCTTTTTTATTACCTTTGGAATAATGTCTAACTTCTCTTTAGGTGTACTACTTCCTTTAGCGTATATTCTTCTCTGTATTGCCGTTATAGGCGGAAATGTACCGCCATATCTTTGACTCTTTGCATTTACCCAGCTTCTCAAATCTTCTATATCCACTAAAGTACCAGAAGGTACTCCGTTGTTAATTTCATCCCAATAATCTACACCATAAATAAGTAAATGTTCGTCCTTTATTTCTTCTCGAAGCGTTGCAACTGACTCGCCACTTGCTAAACGCTTGTTGAACTCCATTTCTTCTTCAATGGCTTTTTTCAAAAAGTCCCCAAGTTGGCTCATACTTCGTAATCCTTTAATCTGTTCAGCACTCTTTCCATTAAGTTGTCATAACCCTCATAGTTCAAATTGTTAACCTTTATTTCGGTTAAATGGACTCCAAACTTCGCACCATCCGTTTGCAATGTGACATCCACGCTAATAGTGTTCTTATTCACTTGTAGATGGATGCTATCTTTATTAGCCGAGATAGTTGGATTGTCTATTTCTAACTTAAATTGTTCAAATTTGTAAGTTGCCATATCTATTTTTTATGTTAAAGTTGTTCCAGTTACTGTGAATGTTCGGACTGCAATACATTGATAACTATTTCCTTTGTTTAATAATGCTATGCCAAAACTACCAAACGGATTAAGTAAATATCCAATTGCAAAACTTGCGTCTCGGCTTGTTGATGTCCATAGGTAATTTCCTAAACTTATATTAAAGGGCGTATAGTTTAAAGCATCAAATCTTCCGCTAAAAAGTGTATCATCTTTGCTATGGATATTATCAAATTCTTTAAAGTTTGCCATTCTCCAAGCACTTGTAAATGTTGAAATAGATAATGCCAAACAAGCATCTATTTGGTTTGCCCAATTATTAGTTGGTAAAGGTATTCTATAATAACCTAAAACATTCGTACCATTATAAGTACTCCAATCTATTACTATATCATTCGCATACGCAACACCACCTAATTCATCAGTAAATCTATTGGTATTTCCAAATGGATTATTTGAAGCTAATGTTAAAAAGTCAGTTGCTCTACCTTCTTCTAAATCTCCATCATCGCCAGTTCTATAACTTGTGGTTTGACCAGTTTTTATGAGTGTAGCACCCACTGGCGGTAAAGGAAAAGAAACTTCTATATCTAATGTATTTCCACTTAAACTAACTGCATCGGGTACTACTGGATTTGTGCCATCTGTTATGTTTACATCAATAGTTTTGACGCTTACTACATTTCCCTCATTACTTCCGTTGACATTTATTTGACTATCGGGTAGTTCTAAATCTCCACCACTTGCCACGTTAACATCGTAGCTATCATCACTATTACTTACTCTTGCACTTGGTGCTACTATTGTCGCAGGGTTTTCGGCTTTTACATTCGTTGTGCTTAATGTTGCACCTAAAGCATCTTCTAAAGTTATAACGCTATCTGCTATGCGGTAGTATTGACCTTGTATAGCACCTACTTGAGTTGAGCCGCTGCTCTGCCTTACAATAATGTTCTCGGTTTCTCCAGCGTCTATAACATCCCATAAAACGCCATTGATATTTATGGTCACTTGACCACCGCCTTGTGTTACTACTATCTCATATCCAGTAAATGTAGCATCGTTGATTAAATCGCCATTTTGATTCTTTAAGATAAGTTCTAAATCCACGTTACAAGCTTGGGTATATCTTAACACATCGTTAAAGTACACTTGCACTTGGCTTGGTGTTGGTGCTATTTGTTCTGGGTCTACACAGAAATCTCTCTTAATGGAAATATTTACCCTAAAATCAACAGTTAAAAACTCATTTATACCTAACCTTTCAGCTATTGGAATTTCCTCTGTGCTAATTATCTCTAAATAATCATCTCCACTCTCAAACGGCATAGCTTGCAGCCAGTTGTAAAAATACGTTCTAAGCGCATTTTGTTGGGTAACTATGTAATCACGTTGATAGGTGTCTGTTTCTACTCGTACGCTATCGGGAAACGTCGTTATCAAGTAAACATTTAGGCTCATCTCTGTGCCTACTTCGTCAAAGTTATTAGTTTCGCCACTATAACGCCACATAAGGCAAGGCATAGTCTGCTCTAACAATAAGTTGACATCGAAAAGTGTTTCTATCTCTGTATAAGTAAGACCATTATCTATGGCTTTATCTCTTATTCTGTTCCTTAACTCAAGCAAGTTCATATCTCGGTAAATTTAACTATTCTAAATTACAAATTTTTTAATTATTGAGCCGATGCACTCTTATATTCTATAAAAGCCATAACCTCATCTAATCTCGTGTTTAGCACTTGGTCAAATCTGTTTAAATCCTTTCGCCAAAACTTCCACCACGCTACGTTGTACGAAAAGACTCCAGCCTCTGCGACACTTGCGAAAAGAGGATAGTAGCCCAACTGACTAAGGTACTTGTTAGCTTTTCCATTTCCCTTACTACTGCCGAATGTCGCTGGGTGTCTATTTTGTAACTCCTCAACGAACTCAACAAAAAAAAAGCGGCGGAGTAAAATAAATCCATTCTGCCATACTTCTTCAAGAACTCAATGCGCTGATTAATCTCCTCAAGGTCTTGATAGTACTCTCCGTTACGCATATAAACCGCAGCAATAAGCAATCCTTTTTCTGCATCGTTATATTCTTCGTGCATAGCCAATAAACTCATTACATCCATAAAGTCCCCACAAGTACCCTGCTCAAATTTCGGCACACTAAACTTCTTGCCTTTAATCTTAAAGTTGCGCTTTGGCTTTTCTTCACTTAACCAGCCAAACTGAATCAAGAACAAGTTATTAATCTTGTTAAACTCCACGTTCAGTAATTCCTCGTATGTGATGCCCTCGCCTAACGCTGCGATGGTGCCGCACATTGACTCTATTACCTTTGCTTGGCTTTTCTCAAGTTTACCCTCTTCAAATAGTCTATTCGCCTCTACGGCTAACTCTACATACTTGTAAGCGTTATTCCATTGTTCAAGAGTTACCTCGTGTCTGCCAGTCGGAAGCTTAACTATTTTCTTCTCTTTGCCGTTTGCCGTTATTCTGTATTCGTTCATTTTCTATTTTTCCAAGTAGTTTATACAACTTATTTTCATCCCTTAAGTTAGGGCAGTCGTTTAGTTTTTCAATTAGTTCTAATATTTGCGCCTCTAACTCCATCATAGATACACTTTAGGTTTAGCCTTTCCGTAATTATACCAAACGAAATAACCCATCGCATCTGTACTATGGTTAATGCTTTTGTCTGGCTCGTCGTTCTTATAGCCTATCGTTTCTAAATGCTCTGTAAAGATAGGGCATTTATAGGTATTTATGAATACCATTTTATTTTCAAAAACCTTATTCATTGTGTTAATTCTATCCCTTACAAATGGATTGCTCGTTAGTGCCTTAATCCCGAAATTATACTTTTTGAGGATGTTAATATCAGTTTCCGCTGCGCTGGTTTTTCTATTCTTTCCACTTGCGTCTGGGTACACTATTACTCGGTTATTAGGAAAGTCTTGCTTTATCTTACTCGCTACTGCATCGGTGTTATAGTAATTGATATACTCCGCTACTGCAGTCGCTACTCCGTTATCTATCACGTTTACAATAGCGCACATTTGATTAATGTTAAAGTCCATACCAACGTGCAATATATCGCCCTCTTGCGCTTCTCTATCCGAATGGTTGTTTACCCTATCAAAAGCATAGTAAACGTTTCCACTTGTAATATTTACAAACTCGCCATTCAAATAAGCCTCTAATTCCGTAGCCGAATAGATGCCTTTTAAGGTCTCAATGTATGCACTTGGCAGATATGGGTTGTCTTTTGTTCTCGCCTTAACCAACACTCTATTTTCATCCTTATTTTTAACGAAAAAATCGTACATAAACCTAAACCCCTCGGGAGTGCTTACAAAGTCTAAACTATTATGCTCTCCGTTAGGTAGCTTTTTTCTATTCCTTGCTACTACATTGACTAGCACTTGGCGCATTTTGTCCTTTGGCGGAATATCTGCTTCGTCTATTAAGCTATAACCTACCTCGTAGCCGATTATGTACTCGGGACTATCTATTGACCTCATTATTATCTTACCATATTCGGTGTTAAACTCTTTATCCGACTTATTAAGGTCGTAAGTTATACCCATCATTTGCAGGTACTTCTCAAAGTTAGGAAATGCGATGTCTTTTATTAGGGAGTAAGTAGGCAGATAATAAGCTACCGAAATATTCGGGTATTGCTTTTTCTTTTCAATAGTCTTAATCGTAGCTGCGATACTTTTACCACTACCGAAACCAGCAACTAATCCAGTATGTACTGCGTTGCTCTTAAGGAACTCAGCTTGATGTGTTAGTATTTCTATCATTTACGATAACGTATTGCGTAGGCTCTACTGTTCTATTGGTGTTATCCACCTCTTGCTTGTCTTTATAGCCGTGTTTATTTTTTAGGTAGAATATTGCCATAGCTGCACTTTTTATATCTCCAGTTAAGGTGCTATTTATTATTCTTTGCTCTAATAATACCTCTACCTTTTTTATTGCTCTAAAAACTTCTTCATTATCCTCGTAGGTATTAGCTATGTATGCCCACCAATCTGGGTAAACATCGCACTCTATTAGCGCATATCCTAAATGATAATTATTAGGGTTATCCTTGCAGTATTTTAGCACCTCGTTAATCTTACTTAACGCAGTTTCTTCAGTCCATTTCTGTGCAAATTTATTTCCTTTAGGTGCTGCCATCTTATTCAATGCTTTTAATTATCTCGTACGCTACCATTCTATAATCTTCTTCGTCTCTATCTTGATTAGTCATAGCGCATAACTCTTCAAATGTTGTTTCCGTTAGTTTACTTGGCAGATTCCAGTCGTTCGATAAGTTCATTATTAAAATCGTTAAGTATATTATTTCGCACTCCTCGTATCGTTCCTCTTTTTCAAGCCAATCCATCACCAGTAAAGCGATATAAACACCATATTCTAATATAAACTCAGCACACTCCTCAAAATCATCTAAAGTAAACATTTGCCATTTCTTAAACTTAAAAAGAGCAGGTGCAAAGTCTCACCTCAAACACCTACTCATTTAACCAAATCAAATCGGCTTAAATATAACAAATATTACTTTCTTTATTTTCTCAAGTTATGCACATCAGTTAAAAAAGTTACCCTTTATTAATCGGTTTACTTCATACGTCATATAAAGCATAATGATGTATAAGGCTATTAGCCATCTATCTATCTGTTTCATATCTTTAAAATGGCAAGTCATCAGCAACTTGTGCGCTTCTTGTGCTTGTTGGCTCGTTATTTCTGCCTTGTGGCTCTTTTAGGTTTCCGATGTAAATGGATTTTGACCCAGCTTCTCTTTCCTCCTTAGATTGACCTATTTGGATTGACGCCTTATTACCGTAGTTATCTAATTCATCGTTTATCCATACTACCACGTTCAAATACTTTGCGTTATTCTCAAACGGATTGCCGTTCTTATCTCGGTCAACAATTTTTGTCTTGTCAATTTTTGAAAGGTTAATACTTCCAGTTAATAGTTTTGCCATAATTTTTTAGTTTAAATTATTTAATTGTTTGAGTTCCTTAAAGATAAGGTTTTTACTTGATTTATTTACTTTTTTATTGCTTGAATTTAATCAAATCAGCTATTTGCAATACATAAGTATCTGTTTTAAACTTCCAATTTCCTACATCAATTTCTCCTTTTTTAGCTAACCTTGATTCCTTAAAAAAATCTTGCTTTTTTTTATATCCAGCTAAATAGCAGGTCTTAAAATTATAAGTTACATAAGTGAAAAAGTAAAAATCGCACTTTTGATGTGGATTGTAAGCTGGAATAACGGCATTAAAATAATCTTTTGGCTCATAATTAGTAGCCTTGCATTTTACATCAACCTTAAATCCGTTAATTATTAAATCGTAGTCATATGTTTGATTTAAATCTACATTGGCACCCTTGCCTATAAAGTAATCGTTTACCATTATTTCACCAATAGCACCAAATATATTCCCCTCGCCTTTTTTTATTGAATTTTTCAATACTTTAAATTCATAAAGTTCTTTTGCTCGGCTATATTGACTGTTGCTTATTTCTAATTTAATCATTTATGCGTTTTTAAATATGCAATATTCCCTTTCATAAATTCCTAATAGCAAGTTTACTTCGTTTCGCAGTTGTATTCTATTGGAAACATCTTGCATTTGCCCATTTATTTGCGTTTTAAGCCACTTTTTTACTTCTATTAGCTTGTTGTTTAACTCAAGGTAGAAAACCTTTGTGTGGTCGTTTATTGGTGTTTGTTTCAGCGACTCCATAAATTCAATATATTCTTCTCCGTATGTATTTATAATGCCTTGCCTATAATTTAGCGCATCGCCACTTTTAAAACTATTCGACTGAAATGATTGGATGTGAATGTTATGCAGGTTGAATCTTATTTGACTATGACCACCAGCGTGGTAATAATGACCAGCAGCCATCTTTCCAAAGTTGCCAGTTGCAATGCAAGGTAATCCATTGTCAATTATTCTTACTAACTCGTTAACCTTTGGCTGGATATACTTTGATTGAACACCGCTTACGCTTTCAAGGTCAATTAATCGCCGTTTCTTCTCCTTTTGCCATTTAGACTTCTCCTTTTTCTTGGCATAGTTTATGGCGCACATAGGACTGCAAACGTATTGTAGTGGTTGCTTCTTTTCAAACACCTTTTGGCATTCCTTACATTTTCTCTTATTAGTTGCCATATCTAATCCTCAAAAAATTGTTTAACATCCTCAAAAATATCTGTGTAGTTCTTGTCAAGCTTGTAGTACTTTTCGTGATAGCTAATCGGACTGCTTAAACTTGTTCGTGCTAAATCAAACTCATCCACGATGTCTTGATGGCTAAAACCCTCCGAAAGCAAGTAGTTAATAACTGCGTTTCTAATATTGCGCTTTTTCTTGCTTTGATTCTTTTCTTTTAACTCGCTTTCAGTAACCGAGTAAACACCTCTGCAAAAGTCGTAGAATAAAGTTAGTCGTGCATACTTGCTTTTATACTTTTGAAAATCGTCTTCCAGTAGTACATCCTCAAGGCTCTGCTTCCGTTGCTCAAGTTCTAACCTGCACTCTTTAATCAAAGTGCTTAACTCGCTATCTGTTAGTTTTTGTATGTCCATTGTTTTAGTTTTTAAAAATATCTGTAAACCTCCGACTCCCAGTTCAAATAGATTTCATCGTTTGTATCGTGGGCATCCTCCACCCTCCGAAGACCGTGAATAACAGTACTATGGTCAATTCCCCAAATCGAGCCAATTTGCTTCAATGTTAAATTAGTCTTTTCTTTTGCTATCTTCATTATAGCTTGACGGATACATACCGTATCAGCGTTCCTACTATTCGCGTATTCCGTTAGCCGATAGTCTGCGATAATTCGATTGTATAATTTACGAAAATCGTCGGGAGTTAATTGCTTTCTATTTATTCCTTCGTAATAGTGGCTTATCAAAGCGTGATTTATTGGTTTCATTGTTTCTTTTTTATTTTATTACATTTAAGCCCCTATAATGTCTTTTAAGCGAGTTTTAACCAGTTCAGTAAAGGTTATGCCATTAGCTTCTAAAAAAGACTCTAAAAGCTCCCTTTCTGTTTGTGTAAACCTTATTGATTTGGCTTCGTTCTTTATCTTTGTTCTGTCTTCGATTGGTTTTACGCCTCTTTTAAACTTTCTATTGTACATAATTTTTTTATTTTAGTATTTGATTAATTGTTTTTTCTTCATATCCCAGCCACATCAAAATATTGACCAGTTCTTCGAAATCTTCATCCTTTAGTTTGCTAATAGCTTGGCTTATGGCTTCATCATTTACTTGGTGCAGTAGCTTCTTAATTACAAAGATAGCCATTTGTGGCTCAATTAGTGAAATCTGTTTTATTGTTGCCATTACCACTCAAATTTTTTAAGTCCATATTTCTCGTAATCACTCGCAAACACCCATAACGGCTTCTCTTGCTCTTGGTTTAGCCTTACTTTTTTAAAAGGCTCTGTGCCATAACCCAGTTTAATCATTTCATCATACGAATAAACCTTTACGCTTTTGTCAAATTTAACAAATTCAGCAACACTGGGCGATGGATAAGGGCAGTTATCAATCACATAGTTTACTGCATCGGTTAAACGCTGGTCTGTAAATCCGTTACGCTTTAAACTTTCAGCCAGTAAGTTAGTAAAATTAGTATCTAATCCCTTAAATGCAGTTAATATTTTAGCGCAGTTAAACTTAACGCACTCCATAGTAAGGTCATCTTGATAAACCGATAAGCTTTTTTCATCTAAAGTGCCGTTCGATAGACTCGTTAAAGTCTTCAACGCTAATTTGTCTCCTATCTTTTCCATTTTGTTTATTTATGTAGTTGTTTTCTAAAATTTTGATAAAATTGCTTTTGTCTATTATCCAGTCAAAACTCGCAGTCCAGCCGTTTGTATTTTTGCCATTGAGAAAATTAGATTCAGCGGTTAAATCTATCACTTTTTTTATGTCTTCCTTACTGTGTTCTTTTAATCGTGCTAAAATATGTTTTTTTCTTTTATCGGTTAGCTTTACCACTTTTGGAAGATTAACACAAACTCCGTTAAAATATTCGACTACACCCTCCGCCAATTTATTGGCATTAGTATTATCTTCTTTTATTTCATCTTCTTTTATCTTATCTTTTCTTATGCCTTTTGATTCGCTTTTACTTGGGTTTTTATTCGCTTTTATTTCGGTTTCTTTTGGCTTTTTAGGTCTTCCACCTTTCGCCCCATTCTTGGCATTTATTTCGCTTTTTGTTATTGCATTATTTCTTTGATTGTCAAGGAATTTAATGGTAATCTTATCCTCTTGTAAATCAATAATACCCTCGCTTATTAATTCATTCAATGCATCTGGGTAATTTAATCGCCTTAATACTTGTTCTCTTGTTAATTCGCAGTTTCTTTGCCAATAATAGCTACAAATATTTATAAATAAACCTTGAGCCTCTAAACTGCAAAATGATATATCTTTTGTCAAATATTCAGCTGGTTCAAACTGAAAATATGGTAGTTCTTTAGCCATTGTAACCTCCTATTCCTTTTAATGCATTTTGATATGCTTTAGATGCATCTAATTCATCGTTAAAATATCCTAAATGCTTTTGTTTGCCATTTATGCGTATTGAAGCCATCCATTTGTTTGAGTTTTTGTACCAAGACACCCCGATGTATTTAGATGCACCACGTCTTATGTCTTTAGACACATTATGCCTACTGGTCGTTAATTGCAAATTGTCTACTTGGTTATTTAGTTTGTCGTTATTTACGTGGTCTACTACTATTTTATATCCACAAGGCTCGTGACCAAGAAATGCCATTGCTACTAATTGATGAACTTTGAATGATTTCTTTTTACCATCTTTACTTAATATAGTTGCCAAATATCCAACACCATTAATAGATGCTTTTAATAATTTTTCTTTAAGTGTGTGAAAACTACCATCACTTCTACAAACTACCCTCTTTAAACTTTTAACCCTTCCTAAATTGCTTACTTGGTAGTATCCTTCGTAATTTGGGATGTCTTTCCATATTTCCTTTGTTGTTTCCATAAAATAAAAAAGGCTTTCTTTTACTCCTTGCAATTGCGCTACAAGTTTCAAAAAAAGCCATTAAGTTAATCATTTGCTATCGGGCGCAATCCGAATCATCGCATTAATAGTTCAAAGATAATAAATTACATTTAAAATTTTTGTAAATAGTTATTAACTTTTTAAATACATTTCATCCATAAATTTATCTATCTTTTCTATGCTTTTATGGACATCGTTTAAGGCTTCTTTGTAGTTGCTATTGTCTGTTTCACTTGCCACTCCACAAATCACTCCAGTTATCTTGACCAATTCAGCCACAAACTTTTTGCCTATTTGCTTCTGCTTATGAAAAATTAAACCCTCGCTTTCCATTTCCTCAAACTTATCTATAATGGCTAAACACAATAGATTTAGCTTATTAAATTCTAACTCCTTATTCATCTCTTAAAATAATGTTTGTTGTTCAAATTTAAAGCACTCTTTCTTAAGTTTAAAATAATTAAGAGTTGAAATGTTTACATAAAATCTTTCCATATCATTATAAGTCTTAATTTCCTTCGCGAACTTTATATCAAACGACACTTGGTTAGCATCCCGAAAATGGTCTGCTTCTTCAATCTGAAACGGCTCACATTCCTTCAGTTCATAAATCGTAACTCCGTTCATTTCCTTTGCTCTACCAGTGGCTATTCCATAGCAAGCGGCTACGTTGCCAAGATATACTTTTACTTTACTTCCTGCTTCCATTTTACCACATTTTTTTTACTAAAAAATATCCTAACTCATCCGCTTTCTTGCGTAGTTTTTCAATCTTTTCATCGTGTCGAATTTTGGCGCATTCGTAGCGTTCTTGGTCGCTTTGTGTTATTCGAAATAGACTGTACTTTTCGCCTTTCATCTCTTTAATCAATCCAGCATCCAACAACTCGGAAATTCGACCGCTGAACTGATTAAGCGATTTATCCAAAATTACGGATATTTCGGGTAAAGTCATAACGTGCTTATCTCTTATAAGATTGTAAATCGTGGCTGCATCTCCTTGAAACGTGCCATCTGTGATTCCTTGAATAAAGGCTTCTGTTTTTGCTCTTGTCATTGTTTTTGTTTTTTAAAGTTTGATAATGTTATTAATAGGTTTTACTGTGTTCATATACTCACGAGCTAATGTGATGCACTCGTTACGTTGCTGAATGCGTAGCTTATCAAATGAATGAGGTATCATATGCAGCCTCTCGGCAACTGGTATCTCGTTAAAGTCTGCAAACCACTCTATGTAAACGTTGCTTGATTGTAAACAATAGTCCTCAAGTCCTTTTCTCGTGAAGATATGGTTACAAACCAACTCCACGACATCAGCTATAAACTCATCTCTAACGTCTCCGTTCATATCGGTGATATTGTACTTCCAATCAAGTCTGCGAATCTCATCGTCTATTAGCTTTGCAGGTGTATCTACCAAAACGTGGCAAAGTAAGCTATCCTTTATGCACCATAAGTCCATATAACTATCTAACTGGCGCAAATATACCTCATTAGGTGTATCAAGTAAGTGCTTGTTGAATGATTCAAACGACCAAGATGTCTTAATGTCTATAATAACGTTATCGTCTTGGATGTCACGCTTACCAGTTACCCAGCTATTGGCTCTGCGCTCATCGTCTTTAGTGAACGGTCTGCCTAAAACCTCGCTAACTAAATCTCGTGCATCTTTTTCTTTTTCGATGCCTTTGTCGAAATACTTGGTTTCAAGTTTTGATTTTCGACCAGTTCTTGCCTCAAAGACTAAATCAGTACAAATACGTTTAGCGGTATCGGTTAGCTTATACGTTTGGCTTTCGTTGTGCTTATGCTCGAGTGAGTGCCAAGTCTTAATCTGATTGTCTGTTAATGGTCTGCCCTCTCCAGCTTGACGTTTGCGATAGTCTGCTAATGTTTCAGACTGGTTAGGTGTTAATGGCTTCGGCACAGATATAATGTTGCCGACCATATGACTGCGAAAAATGTAGTTACTAAAATCCATTGTTTTGTTTTTTGTTTACGCTAAGTTAATAATATTTTTTAAATTTAAGACAATCCACACTCGTTTAATTTTTCGGTATACAATAACTTATACCTTACCTGCTCATTCTCGGACATTTCACGCCATATTTCGTTTAAGCCAGTAATTGAGTTCTCTGCTTCTAATTCTGCTTTCCAATCTCGTGACTGCGGAACGTGAACATTAACCTCGTTGAAATCCATCTTATTGTAAATGTCGGCGGCTATTCCAATTTCAGCAGCGCACTTCTTAAGTGCATCAGTAGCGGCAGCCTTTAAGTCGTTACCTATGCTCAATGGCTCATTACTTCCTCGTTTAGTCATTATGTCCTTATTTCCGTATTGCATTTTAACAATGGTGCGCCCATTTGTACGGCAAGTTAAACGACCTTTAACTACTGCTTCTCCGTGAATAATTTTTTCATCCATAATTTCAAAGTCCCAATCCCAGCCGAACATCAAGTTTAAGACCTTTTTTACGTATCCGCCAGTCACATAATCCCAACTCCCACCACCTTTGGCAGGTCGCTTGTGAACATATCTCTCTGGAGTCTTTTTTAATAGTTGTTTGAGTTGTTGTGCGTTGAGCGAGTTTTCTTCTACTAAACTCAAATCCTTTTCTGTTATTAGTGCTAAATTTTCCATTGCTTTATTTTTTAGTTTTGTTTACTTGTTCTCTTATGTATTTTATCCAGTCGTTGAAACTTAACCGAATATCTGGTTTTACTGTGCTTCTTATTTTCATTTTTCTAATTGATATTGTAAGTAATTTGCAATCTCGCCAGTTCTAACTAAATAGTCAAAAATCTGCTCATAATCTAACTCAATTTCATCATAACTTACCCACGCTTGTTTCTCTGCTAAATAGTCCATATCAACCAGCGCCTCGTATTGGGAATTAGTGGTGTAAAAATGTTCGATAACTGCATCACGTTCTATCACATAATCAAACCAAACATCCAAGTCATTAAAGCATAATGAAATCTCTATTTCTTCATCCGTTAAACTTTCGCACTCGAAATAAGTGTTTGTGTAGATGCCATCTAACTCGTTGCGGTCGTTAAGGCTTTTAGGTAGCTTTAATTCAGTTAGTCGCTCTACTATTTCTAACGATTGGTTAACTTTGTTATTCTGCTTGTTTTCAAACTCGATGCTTACTTCTATTCCAAGTAGCTTGGCGTAATCTAAAAACTTGTTGAATGTAATGTTATTCTTGCCACTTTCCCAGTTGAATAATGTAGCCTCAGTTACACCGAGTTTAGGTGCTATTGTGGCTCTGCTAATCTTTTGTCTTTTGCGTTCTGCTTTTAATTGGTTTATCATTGTTATAAGTTTTAAAATTAGCCTACTCTGTTTCGGATTTTCGGCATCCTCCGTTTTTTGTTTATTAAATATAATAGTATGTATTTTCACATCTATATCTCATCGTTAACTTTCCAAATTCATCAATATGGATTGGACTTGAATAATTTGTAACATCAAAACCAGCACCTAAACAATAAGCCTTAATGTTGTTTATTCCCTCGTTGTTCTTAATCATATTAAGAATGTAGTCTTTGTGTATTTTTGATAATTTTTCCATCGTGTTTTGTTTATGTTCCGTCATATTGACAACACGAATATAAAACTATTTTTTTAATTTTATACTATTCGAGTAAAAAAAAATGAAAATAATTTAAAAAAAGTGCGCACCGAGTAGATGCGCACCAAAACAAAAACAATGCAACTACCCAGAGCAGGGCGTCATAGAGTCGTAAAGATAAGTCGTTTATACTTTTGTTTTTTGTTTTTTTATGAACATTAAATAGGTAGCCAAGATAGCCAAGATACTTTTGTTTTGAGTGCTTGTAGTAATTTCGTAAGCACAACCCCACCACCAACAAAGCCACCAGCAGTTAGTATCGCAGTCATTCTTGTCATACTTTGCATCAAGTTTAAAAACCAATCCGTTTTCACATCGGTTTTATTATTGGATTTATTCTGCTTTGTTTCTTGCACCTTTACTTTACGCTTCGTTTTCTCGACTTGTTTAGCGACCTTTGCGGCTTCTTTTGCGCTATAGATATAGATTGTATCACTTATCGTATCTTTTGTGCTTAAACACGCCGATAAAGCCCTTTCACAATCTTTTATGTTGCTTCTTAATTTATTCTTATTTACTTGCGCTTGACTTACTCCAAATAATAGGATGATTAATAGTAGTTTTTTCATAGTTAAAATAGTTTATTTATGGGTAAAAGTATTCCTTTGCTTGTGTTCATATCCCCACCTTTTTTATCTCTATTGGTATTTAGATATTCTCTACATCTTTCTTTTAGCAAAGTTGTTTTTATTAAGTGCCAAGTATCTCCAAAAACAAAGCAATAATAATCTGCTTGAGTTGTGCTTATTCCACTTGGTTTATTTCTGCTTTCATATTCAACAAAAACATTTCCAGTAGTAAGTGCTTGTAAATCATATTTTACCTCAATTTTAGCGCCTTGAAAAATAGCGCCCAATTCTTTTTCTTTTACTTGCCCTACTTGTAAATCATATTTAAAGTCATTGTTATAATTCATAGTTGAATACTTGTAAATGTTTTAAAATTATCCGCTATCTCCTCAATACAGAAACCTCTGCGCCCATCTGCAAAGTTCGTCTGCACCCAGTCACTCGCTGGACTCAACGCCCAATACACATTGTATTCGAATTTAGCGTGGCTTGTATCACGAATTAACTGGTGTTTATCGCCAAATTCACATACGATTCGATACTTATGAAGGTCGTGTTTGTCTATGTATCTATTTATATGGGTTTTGGCTTTGTCGTCTGGCTTTGTGTTAAATCCGTACTTCAAGTGTTTTTCATCCTTTCCGTGACTGCAAATGAAACACCATTTACCTACAAAGTAATGACTAATAAAGTCGTTAAATATCTCGTACTTTACTTCGGGTAGCAAGTAGCTTAAAACTTCCTTAACGTGAATATTCACTATCTTACTAAAACTGCCCGAATGATTGTCGTTAGTCACGTTATAGAACTCCAAAGGCACTCCAAACTTCGCCAATCGCTTGGCTAACTCAATTTTGAACTGCGCACCTACTTTGAACGCTTCCTCGTTACTCATATTTTGGTCTAATATATGACCGCCTCTTGTGGTCTTGGCATCCCAGCCATCCATAAAATCGCCATAGTCAGCAATTATTATTTTAGATTGTCCGTTAAACTGTTCGCCTACATAGTAAACTATTTTTTGGAGTGCATCCATTAACTCAAACTCGTTCCATTGGCGCAATCCATAAAGATTCTCTGTGATGTTTAAACCGATATGTGCATCTGTGTATGTAACCTTTAATACTTTATTGCTCGTAGAAGTGATTTTAGGCACGTTTAAAGCCTTTAAATTACATTCCTTTAGTGTTTGCTTAATTAAGTCTTTATTTAGCTTAAAAAACGCCTTATTTTGGCTTTCTTTAGTGTATATCTGCCATTGCTGACCAGTAGTGACATTCGTGCTTAATCTTGACAACTCCAAGCCATCTGGAACATCGACCAAATTTGCTTGTTGTAGCTTTTCTACTCGGCTTATGACATTGCCTTGCTTGTCGTATTTGCGCTGGGTTTCTACAAACTTTCGAGATTTATAATAATAAGTGTTAAGGCTCTTGTGGTGCAGTCCAGTAAGTTGGGCAACTCGCTTAAACCACTTATTGTTGCTTTCGTTCTGTTGTCTTGGATAAATGTTTAATGCTTCGTTACATTTCATTGTTTTGTGTTTTGTTGTAAAATTCAAAAAGCCTATTGTAATAAAGTAAAAAGGTGCTATTGTTAGGATTAGATTCTAAAAAGCTAATGTGATTTTCAACAAATCTTTTTGCATCTAAAATAGTCCCACTGCCTAAATGCATACCATCGTAGTCCTTTAGGTTTAACTGGCTTAACTTTTCTTTTAACTCGTGTAATTTCACGCTTTAAATATAAGGTATTATTTGTATTTTTCTATTAGGTGTTTATATTCGGGTATAGCATCGAAACTTGGACACTCTTTAATCCTTTCCCAGCTATCAATTTTGCCGTTTAGGTTTTTATCTTCGCTTATATCCCTATGCCCTAATATTTGTACATCGCCTACGCTTTGAAATTGTTTAAGGTATAGCAAAGCATTCTCAATCTCACATATTAATGCTTCTTTCTGCGCTTCTGTGCGACTATCTTTTGCCTTGTGTACGTTTGCCCTATCTACTCCACCAATGTAGCAAATGTGAATGCTTGTTGAGTTATAACCTTTAACTCCGTTAGTCATTTGCTCGTATGGTGCTAACTGGAATACCTCGCCATCTTCAGCGATTATTCTGTGATAGCCGACTGATTTCCACCCAATAGATTTCCAATGTCGTTTGATGCTTTCTACATCTCCAAACCCAGCAGAGCAATGAATAAATATTCTCTTGATTAATCTCATTTGAATCGTTTACTCCACCATCTGCGGATAAATAAAGAAATTACCAAAATAGTTATGGCAGTCACTATACTTGTGATGCTTCTAAAAATCTCTTGAGCGTAAAAGTTAGTGCTGATTTGAATAGGCAAAGTAAAGTAAACACCCATACCAGTTGAGACGGTTAGGCATACATCCACGATTTTGTTTTTAAAACTTTCCGTTTGTAGTGATTGTATTAATAATATAGCACCTATTATTACTTTATCCATCTCTCTATTTTTGTGCGTTTCTAATTAATTTTGCTTTCTTCAATATCATTTCCAGCACCCATCCA